>Ga0105162_1000746_pt1 | contig 19919 bp, 16 predicted proteins | sample JNZ201metaG_FD_81532 | JGI IMG/M metagenome (GOLD analysis project Ga0105162, IMG submission 81532) | Hot spring microbial communities from Jinze hot spring, China to study Microbial Dark Matter (Phase II) - JNZ 20120812A | ecosystem: Environmental > Aquatic > Thermal springs > Hot (42-90C) >...
ACTATTAGAGGAAGGTATACACGACGTAGCAGTGGACTTTTACACGTTGGCGGGAATGTACAGCTTACTTGCTGGAGATGAAGATGGTAGAAAATACATTGACAAAGCTGTTGAGATCTGTAAGAATTATGGGGTTTCAGGTCATAGGGAAGTTTTTGCAAGCATAGGTGTACGAATATTTGAAGGGAAATATGAGGGAATAGAAGAGGAGTGGAGTGAGATAAGAGGAGAGTATTCTGAGGAGGAGGACCAATTAGTTAGAGAGTTACTGGAAAAGTTAAAGAGAAGATCCGTTGAGGTAGAACAAGTTGTTGTTCAAGAAGCAGAGGAGTGGGAGATAGCGGAGGGTGGTGAGGGGCAATTTGAGGGGCAGAGCAGTGAGCAAGCAACTGAGGGAATACTCTTAGGGGAGGGAGCCAGAGTTGAGGAGGTTAAGACTGAGGAGGAAAGGGTTGAAGTAGCGGTAATAGACCCACGAAATGTTTACGGTAGAATAAAAATCAGCGAGATCGCTTGGCGTGCAGGGGAAAATACTGAGCGCGTAAGGCAAGTTTTATCTACTTTAATTCAAAGTGGAAGAATCCCAGGTAAGATTGAGGGAAATGAATACATTCAAGATGAAGGTATAGTATGCCAGACTATTCAAGCAATTTCTAAGCCTCAGCGGACTAACGAAAAAACGGGTTTCCTGTCAGCATTGAAGGAAAGGGATGTCGCTGCTCCTACCAAGCCAGGCTATAAGAGATGCGGGGTTTGCGGGGAAGAGATACCGGAGGCTTTTATGGTTTGCACTTATTGTGGAGCGCGTCAGTAGCCGATTTTTCTTAAAGTGCCTCTCCGAATTGGGAGGCAAGTTTTCGCAGCAGAAGTATGCGATCTTCGAGTATTTTGTAGGCGCGGAGGGACTCGCTTCTTTTTACTATTAAAATAGTGTCTGTATAGCATGAAATAATTTGAGTAATGTTCACGTTATTACCAGCCAACAGGTCAGTTATGTATGAAATTACGCCTGGTACCTCAATTATCTGTGGAGGGCTTATGATTATTATTGCAGATTGGTCTTCTAAGATCTCTATTATGCTTTTTTTGTCTAAAAGTTCAATTATCTTTGACTTAGTTTTTAAGTCGGTTACCACGGTAAATGCCGATGTGCCTTGGGTGACTTGTAGGAAACGTGATGATTCGACTAGCTTCACGATTTTGTCTATGTAAATCGGGAAAGACGAGTAACTTATCGTTAGAACGGCTACATCGTTTTTAAGTTCAAGTATGCTACGCTCAAGGATCTTGGAGATCTGCTGCTCTACGGTTTGTCTCTTACGCCTTAGTTCCTCAGCATATCGCATTAAAGCCATCTTTATTGAGTCAACGTTAACCGATTTTCGTCCACATAAAGCTGCAACTTGATCCTTAATAGACTCCGCTAGCGCTGAGAAGTTCACTACACCCTGCTTAAGACAATCCATCACGGAAGGTTTAGTATCAATTATCTGCCTTGACGCTTCAGCTACTGATAAAGGCTTTTCGGGCTGTGTAGAATTTATAGGCATCTTTCTTCCCTCACTTAATTATCTTCTTCAGCGTCACTCACTAGGTTAGATGAGAGATGAGAGAGCTTTAACTTGAGTTCCTCTGGTGTTTGATTTAAAAGGAGGGTTTTAAGGGATTTCTTGAGATGCTGAAGTACTGCATCTGGCAGATAATTTATTAAAAAAGTTCCCGATAGTTCTTTGAAAAGTAACTGTAGTAGTGATGATAAAAGGAAATTGTCTTGGTTTTTTGCAGAAAGAGAACTTATGAGGGACACTAATGAGATAGTTATGGGTGGCCTTTTTAGTATGTCTAGGGCTAAGGTAGGGTCAGAGCATAATAGAACATTTAACACCATCTGAACTATGTTTGGATTTTTAATTTTAAATGCGGCGTCGATACATTCAGAAACCAGTTTGGATGCTTGTTCTAAATGCTCCTTTGAATCATTATTACTGGTCAATGTGGCAAACCAATTCTTAATAAGAGACTGAGTGGAGGCAAATTGTTCTCTCGAGGACGTTACAGTTAACGAGTTTATGAGGCGGATGAGGGATTCTCTAACAAGAGAGTGAACTTGACGTTCTTTTTCCTTATCGCCCAGCTCTGTGCAGCATTTTATGGCGAAAAGATAGTGAGTTACGGCAGAGTCGTATTCATTGTTAGAAAAAGAAGAAGCTGCAGAACTAAGTGAAAGGTCGCATGCTTTTAGTAGGAGGCGTTTAGCAGTATCTTGGTCCCCGAGTGATGAACTGCACTTGGCAGCTCTGAATAGAAAGGATGCTCTGTCGAGCACGGATATTTCAGACGTTCTTGATGCAAGGAGGAACTCTGTAAACGCCTTCCTTAGGCATGTTTTCTCATATGAGGCTTTCCCGGATAAGTTGAAGTACTTTGCTGCTTGTTCATATATGGCGGCTGCAGTCGCATGGTTGCCGCTCTTAAGCCAGCAATCCCCTGATTTGGCGGCGAACTCTCCTGCAAGCTCAAATGCTCCGTCTTTTTCCGCCATGAGAGATAAAACTTGAAACTCTCTTGCAGCGCTAAGGAATCTGCCCACTTCAAGATTCCTTTCAGCGTCTTTTTTCAGGTGCTCGTATGGAGGAGCATCCATGAAATCACCGTCCACTGAAAAGCGTTTCAATAAAAAGTAAGGGGCACTTTACTTTTTAAGTTATTTATAAAATTGAAGTTTTTAATGTTCTAATAATATCCGAGAAGGCGGTGGATTGTTAAGCGAGGTGTAATTTTATATAGTGTTATTGCGAGTTTGTATTCTTGATGTAGGAAAGTTGAGGGTTGAAGATGAGCGTAGAACTTGAGTTGAGGGTTGCTGAAATAGATAAGCGTAGTGCAGGTAGAGGTATAGTGCGTATTGATGCGGATTCTATGAAGAAGCTACGCATCTCTTCGGGTGATATAGTCGAGATCCGTAACAGAAAGACGACGGGAGCTATAGCGATGTATGGTCCTCCGGAGGATAGGGGGGCAGGGATAATAAGGATGGATGGACTCGTAAGACAGAATGCCGGAGTAGGCATAGGTGAATTTGTAAAGGTTAGAAAGGCGGATGTTAAACCTGCAACAAAGGTTGCTTTGGCTCCGCTGGAGGAGGGAGGAAGATTAAGGATAAGGGGAGATATAGTAAGAGGAATACTCCTCAATAGGCCTGTAACGAAGGGTGATGTTATAAGTATAATAGGTAGCATCTCCTCGACGCCCTTCGAAGAAGCATTTCCGTTTTTCCCGCGTGCACCTTTCTCACTGGGAGAAATGAGGCTTTCGGTAACGCAAACCACCCCTTCAGGGATAGTACAGATAAAGGAGACTACGCAAATAGAGGTTTTACCTGAAGCGAGGCCTGTTAGAGGAGTACCGTTAGTTACCTATGATGATATAGGAGGACTAGAAGATGCCATAATGAGAATTAGGGAGATGGTTGAGCTCCCATTGAAACATCCTGAGCTATTCCAGAGACTCGGTATCGATCCGCCGAAGGGAGTGCTTCTTTATGGTCCACCGGGAACAGGTAAAACGCTTCTAGCGAAGGCAGTTGCGAATGAAAGTGATGCGTATTTCATATCCGTTAATGGCCCTGAGATCATGAGCAAGTTTTATGGTGAATCTGAGGCGAGATTAAGGGAAATATTTGAAGAGGCGGAAAAGAACGCGCCAAGCATTATATTCATAGACGAGTTGGACAGCATAGCTCCTAAGAGAGAGGAAGTCACGGGTGAAGTTGAAAGACGAGTAGTGGCGCAACTGCTAGCCTTGATGGATGGACTAAAGGAGAGAGGAAGAGTCATAGTGATAGGCGCTACTAATAGGCCAAACTCGCTTGATCCAGCTCTTAGACGCCCAGGACGGTTTGACAGAGAAATAGAGATAGGTGTCCCGGATAAGAATGGAAGAAAAGAGATTCTGATGATCCATACAAGAGGGATGCCGCTTAATGATGACGTCAACATAGATGAAATAGCTGAGAGAACTCATGGGTATGTGGGTGCAGACTTGGCAGCACTGTGTCGTGAAGCAGCAATGAGCAGGCTCAGGAAGGTGCTACCGGAAATCAATCTAGACGCGGAAACAATACCGGAGGAGGTGCTAGCTAAACTCGTCGTAAAGAAAGAGGATTTTGAGGAAGCACTAAAAATAGTTCACCCCTCAGTTATGAGAGAGGTGCTGATGGAAATACCTAACGTAACGTGGGACGATATAGGAGGACTAGAGGATGTTAAAGAAGAGTTACGTGAAACCGTAGAGTGGCCCTTAAAGTATCCTGAAACATTTAAAAAGGTAGGTATTAGGCCTCCGAAGGGAGTTTTGCTTCATGGCCCTCCGGGTTGCGGCAAAACAATGCTTGCAAAGGCTGTCGCGACTATGTCTGAGGCTAACTTTATCAGTGTGAAGGGGCCTGAGCTGTTGAGCAAGTGGGTTGGGGAGAGCGAGAGAGCCATAAGGGAAGTCTTCAGGAAGGCAAGAACGGCTGCTCCAGCAATAATATACTTTGACGAGCTGGACTCGATAGCACCTATGCGGGGAGGATGGGAGGGAGGCACTAGAGTATACGAGAACATGGTTAATCAACTTCTAGTTGAGCTCGATGGCTTAGAAGAGCTGAAAAACGTAGTTTGTATAGCATCAACGAACAGGGCGGACTTAGTTGACCCAGCACTTTTGAGACCAGGGAGATTTGATTACATAATATTAGTTCCACCGCCTGATAAAGGTGCAAGACTAAAAATTCTTGAAATATACACTGTGAAGAGGGGGATGCCTCTTGACAAAGATGTTGACTTAGAAGAGCTAGCGGTAAAGACTGAAGGCTACTCTGGTGCTGACCTAGAAAATCTTTGCCGTGAAGCAGGCATGTTCGCAATAAGAGAGCAGGGACATGACGTTCAAAAAGTATGTAAGAGACACTTTGAGCAAGCATTGAAGAAAATAAGAGCAAGCATTACGCCTGAAATGATTAATAAGTATCGAGAGCTTCATGAAAGGATAATGGGGCGAAGAGCAGAACTTAAACTTACATACATGGCTTAAACATTTTCATTTCATTGTCCAATTGGCTGATTAACTGACCTTTTGCTTTTTCTATAAAGAATTAAACCAGTAGCTGAGAATATGCATGCCGGGGAAAAGCACACAATGAAAATTAGGCATGAAATGTAAACATCAAGGGGAAAGAGGGCCTGCAAGAGGTAGGGTGGGAAAAACTGAGTTACAGTATAGGAGTTCAGGAGGGGGCGGAGGAAGAGATATGCTAAAGGAAGTGTGGAAAGGCTCCCCAAAGATAAACCCATTTTAACTAGTTGCAAACCAATTCGTTCCGCCCTCTGGAATAGAAGAAACTTTTCTTCTAGGTTTTCCGCCACCTGCCTAGAGTAAATAAGCACACATAATGCACATGAAAATGCAAGTAAAATTCCGCCTATTGTTGCCATGTAGAGGAGTTCTGACGGCATAGGAAAGGCGTGTGCTGTTAGGTAAGCGGCAAATGCGGTTGTAACTCCTAGAGACGAGGAAGCAATACATATGAAAAATACTTTAGTCCAATGATCAACGGCGCTAGAATGACGCAAAAGTCCCGCCTCCAGAGGCAGATAAACCAACACTTAAATCAAGGATAAAAGTTTTTCTAGAAAAAGCCGACGATGGCTTTCACACCAAAAAATTATAAGGGCGAGTTTAATAAACATTAAACCCGAATGGGGCTGGTAGCTCAGAGGCTGCCGCCGGGAAACTAGGTAGAGCTCCAAAGGAGCTCGCCTAAAGCGCCGGACTAAATATGGGTGAAGCTTTTAACCCGGCGGCCGCGGGTTCGAATCCCGCCCAGCCCGCTAATCTCCTTCTACGTTCTAAGTGAATGACCGCTTGTTTTGAGAGTGGAATCACATTATAGGCCCTTTGAGTGTTTTAGGAGGAGAAAAGAAAAAAAGATATATAGGAAGGAACGTTTTATTGACCGCATTTCCGGAAGGAGCTTTCTTACTTAAGTGTTCGTGGTGAAGAGGGGCTACGTTATGCGAGACGGGGAAGTTGATGAGATTGACAGGAAAATTCTTTCGATTCTTCTTGATGATGGAAGAAAGAGTTTTAACGAGATTTCATTGATGGTTGGGGTTAGCACAGGGACTGTGGCGAATAGAGTTAGGAAGCTTATAGAGAGGGGGGTTATTAAGAGGTTTACCGTTGAACTGGATTGGAGGAAACTTGGTTTTGATGTTTTCGCCATTATTCTTATAGAAGCTGAGATCGGGAAAGTTAAGGATGTTTCTGAGGAGCTTTATTCTTATCCTGAAGTTGGTGAGGTATATACGGGTATTGGGGGGACGCCTCACATAGTAGCTTTTGTTAGAGCAAGTGAGGTTAATGATCTTTTTTCATTCATGCAGAATAAAGTAGCTGTGCTTGAAGGAATTAAGAGTGTCCGCTCAGTAATAGTTGGTGAAAGTAGGAAAAATAAGTCGAGCTTAGATTATTCCTTCTAACTTTATCCTTGGGAAGATGCACATTGACATCAGTTCTTGAACGAGTAGTTTGAATGCATAACTTACCACTGTTTTCGAGATGCGAGCCTTTTCGCCGCAAATTGGGCAGTATAGTTTTCTGTTTTGCGCTTGGACTGCTAGTGCACCGCACTCTTCGCAAATGTAAATTTCTGTTCTGTCGGACTCGTCTACGAGTTTTTCTTTGAGTAGTAAGGCTGCACCCATTCCTATTAGGCAGTCGCGTTCCATCTCTCCGAACCTTAATCCGCCTTCTCTCGCTCTGCCTTCTGTTGGTTGTCTGGTTAGGATCTGTATTGGTCCTCTTGAGCGGGAGTGCATTTTGTCTGCTACCATGTGGTGTAATTTCTGGTAATAGACGACACCTATGAATATGTCTACCTCGTACTTTTCACCTGTAACGCCGTTATACATAACCTCTTTTCCGTTATACTTAAAACCTAGATTTTTAAGTTCTTGGCATAGGTCTTCTGGCTTTTCGCCGCAAAACGCGGTTCCATCTATTTTTCTTCCTGCTAGGCAGCCAACTTTTCCAGCGAGAGATTCTATTATTTGTCCCAAGGTCATTCTTGACGGGAACGCGTGGGGGTTTATTATGAGGTCAGGGACTATGCCATCCTCGGTGAATGGCATGTCTTCTTGCGGAACGATCATTCCTATTACTCCTTTTTGCCCGTGTCTTGTTGCAAACTTGTCTCCCAGTTCAGGTATTCTTTGGTCTCGGATCTTAACTTTTACAAGACGGTTTCCGTCTATGGTTTCCGTGAGTATTACGGTATCTACCGTACCTTTTTCTCCATGTCTTATGTTTATCGAAGTTTCTCTTCTTATTGGAGCTGTAACTTCGAATTCCGCTCTTTCCTCGAGAAATCTTGGCGGGCTTGTTCTGCCAATTATCACTTCGCCTCCCTCTACTTCTGTTTCAGGTTCAACTATGCCGTCTTCAGAGAGGTGCCTGTAAACTTCAGACTGCCTGTGCCCTCTAACTTTTTGATCGGGTATTTCAAACTTGTCCTCTTGTCCTCCGGGATATTTCCTTTCTTCTGCTTCGTAGCACCTGAAGAAGAAGGAGCGGCCGATGCCACGCTCTATTGATGCTTTATTTATTATTAACGCATCTTCGATGTTATATCCTTCATAAGATAATACAGCAACTATGAAGTTTTGCCCTGCAGGTCTTTTCTCGAAGCCGGATACCTTAGTAACTTTGGTGGTAACTATTGGGAGCTGAGGATAGTGAAGAATATGTGACCTTGTGTCCATTCGAAGTTTGTAGTTTGAAGCGAAGAGCCCTAGAGCTTGCTTGGCCATTCCCGCTTCGTAAGTGTTCCTTGGGCTTTGATTGTGTTCAGCGTAAGGTATTATTCCGGCGGAGATGCCTAGAATAGTTATTGGCGCAATCTCCAAGTGAGTGGTTTCTTCATCGATGTCTTCTGGGTTTAAAGCAACATATACGTTCTCTTCTTCTTCTGCGTCGAGATATTCGACTATTCCTCTCCTAACTAAATCTGTAAATGACCATTCTCTTCTTCTTAGTTTCTCCACATGCTCCGATTTAAGCTTTGGAGCTCCATTTTCAACGATTATATATGGACGCCTAACGCGTCCTGCATCGCAATTGATCTGGACCTCGTTAGAGTCGTCGTAATATGCTATGTTTACTTCATTATTAATTACGCCTGACCTTCGGAGTTCTCTAACGCGTTTTACAAATGTTTCCGGATTATCGTGGAAACCTATTAACCTACCATTTAGAAATACCTTGGCACCTTCGACGCCAGCTATTTTGCCGAACTCTTCTATGGGATGGAGGCCGAGTTCTACCAGTTTATTTTCAACTTCACTTTCGTCTATTCCCACGGATATGTAAGCTAGTAAAGCAAGGTTTTTCACGAGGCCACAGTTGGGTCCTTCAGGTGTTTCATTAGGGCATACTTTACCCCAGTGAGTTGGGTGTAAGTCTCGGGCTTCAAAGTGTGGCTGACTGCGACTTAGTGGAGAGGTAACACGTCTAAGGTGGCTTAGGGATGCCATATAGTTTGTTCTGTCTAGGAGCTGGCTTACACCGGATTTCCCACCCACCCAGTTTCCAGTAGCGAGTGCATGGTAGAATCTGTCAGTTATTACGTCAGCGCGCACCGCGTTGGCTATGCTACGCCGTTTTCCTCTTGCCGCTATCCTTTCTAGTTGGTATTTTATGTCTTTGCACAGGTTTAGGAATGCAACTCTAAACAGGCTCAACAGTAAGCTGCCCGCTAACTTAAGGCGCTTATTAGCATAGTGGTCTTTATCGTCGGGTCCTCTTTTCTTTAATGCGAGTTCTATAAGGCGCTGGGCCATCTGACCCAAATAAAACGCCTTTTTTAAGCGGAATTCAGGCTCTGTTCCTATGTGGGGTAACAAGTACTTATCTAGAACTTGCTCTGCACGCTTGATTCTGTAGTCTCTAGTCTGGCCAACTGCAACTCGCTTTCCTATGTAATCAAGAGCATCCTCCCTTGTGGATAATGGCGAGGCTTCATCTATTGAAAGTATGAACTCGTTGAGTATTTCCGGGTCACTAGAATCAATAGTGCTTGCCACTTGCTGATCCGTTACTAATCCAAGAGCACGTATTAAAACAACGAGAGGTATTTTCCCGGGAACTGAGGGGAAGGATACTTTTATGGTTCCGTCCCGCCTTCGTTCCATTGTTACTGGCGCCCTGAAACCTCTAGCAGTACTAAAAACCTTAGCTATGTGAGTTACGGGTCCACTTTTATCTAGCTCCTCGACGAGAATCCTATTTGGAGCTAGGTCTTCTTGTGTGACGAGAACCCTTTCTGACCCGTTTATTATGAAGTATCCTCCAGGGTCATCTGGGTCTTCGCCTATTTCGACTAATTCTTCTCTACTCATATTTGAGAGAGGACATTTTACTGATTTTAGCATAATTGGTAATTGGCCTATGTAGACTTGAACAGGCTCTTCTTCTATTTCTCTTCCGTCTCCTTTGTGTACTAAAGACATTTCTAAGTATATTGGGGCGGAGTATGTGAGATTTCTTATTCTTGCCTCAGCGGGGGTTATAGGGTTTCGTGATCCATCAGCTTCCTTTATGGCGGGCTGTCCTACCTCTATTTTCCCCAATTTTACGTAATAATTTTCGCCTTCAATCTCTATTTTGCCTACTTCGTCCACTACGGATTGCATACCATGTTCTATAAAGTCATTGTATGAGTCAAGGTGTTGACGAACCAAGCCTTTTTCTTCGAGGAATGCTTCAACTACAGTCCATCTTTCCTCGATAGTTAAGTGGTGATCAGACATGAAAACCACCCTTATTTTTCTAAGATTTAGGGGAACATAGCTACAATAATTTGTATGTAGGTAAGCTTTTAACGTCTCTTCTTCGAAGATGAAGCTAGGGAAAAAGGAGTATTGAAGAAGTATAAAATCTTTTTGGGACAATAGTCTTAAGTGGAGTGGATGGTAAGGAAGGATTTAGCCTAGTTCTAAGTTTTCTATGTTAGTGTAGAACTTCGAAAAGTATTCCTCTGTAACAGAATAACGGCTCATAACTTCTTCTTTAACGAAAATTGGAGCATCAACACGTAATGCTATTGCGATGCAATCGCTTGGCCTTGCATCAATTACTTTTTCGGTTCCATTGACTTTTATATGTAGGCGCCCAATATATATTCCATCTTTTATATCTATGACTACTACTTTTTCAACTCTCACAGAGGACTCTGAGAACACGGTAACCATAAGATCGTGGGTGCCAGGTCTTTCAGGTTTAACCTTGCTGAGAGCAACCTGTATGCTTGCAGCTTCAGCTATCCCTATGAAAACAGGTAGCAACCGTCCTCTACTATCTGCAAGGACAACGACGGGACTTTGCCCGTAAGGAGTTTTCACAAGATAGACTCCATGGACGTTAACACGTACATTTCCGCTTTCTATCAATTATATAACCCCATCAGTCAAACACTCTACTATATCTTAACTCATGAGGTTATTTAAACAGTTCGAATGATCCATTATATGTCTAAATTGACTTTTCCTTTAAACTGCAATCTGGTGGAGTTTAAAAAGGGACGCGGAAAGAGAGTAGTAGAACTAATTTAGGAAAAAGGAATGAAGAATGACTTTCTGGAAGAATTCCGGTTTTATTGAAAACTTTGGAGGAATTAAAGGGATAATTGATGAGTTTAATGGGAAAGGGGATAATACGACTGTGGTGGATGAGTATGAAGTAGGCCCATACAGAGTTCGCATACTTTGCCTAGAAGGAGGAGAATTTAAGTATGTAGCTGAGGATGTTTTACTTGAGTCTTTTGGAAGAAGAATTATTGACCAAGTCGCACGCGATGTTTCGGCGGTTCCTTTTAAAGTTGGGGTTCACAAGCTCGACGACATAATTTTTTCTGTTAAAGAAGCCGCTATTAAAGTGATTTCAAGATATTTTAAGTTGTCTTACGATGAAGTCGAGAGAATGGCTGAAAGTGCTACTTTCAATTGCATTGGGTTAGCTTCTATAGCTCCTTTTCTCTTGGACGATAAAGTGGAGGAAGTTTACTTTGATGGGAGAAATAGAAGCGCGTATCTAGATCATAGGGATTGGGGGAGGTGCATCACTGATGTGGTTCTTTCAGACGAGGAAGTTGAGCGTATTCTTTCAAGAATAAGACTTGAAAGCGGATTTCAGTTGGATGATGCAAATCCTTCTTTGAAAACGGAAGTGATCACTAGAAAGTTTCGTGTTAGAGTTTTGGCGACGACGACACCTTTAGCAGCGGAAGGTTTCATGATCAACTTTAGAAGAATGAGAGATGAGCCGTATACCATACCCGAGTTAATCTTTAACGGAACAATATCCGCTAAAGCGGCGGCCTACCTTCTTTTCCTCATTCTGAGGAGGTTTAACATATGCGTTGTTGGGGAGCCAAAAACTGGAAAAACAACGCTTATTAATGCACTTGACATATTGGTTCCCTTAAGTTGGAGAAGAATTTACATTGAGGATGCTGTCGAGAGCCTTGCACTTCATAATTACGGCGCACATCAGGCTAAAGTCAAAGTGAAACCTCCAGAAGAAGGAGGGGAAAGAGAGAAAGCCAAAGAGATCACGCAACTTCTTCACCGCTCTCCTGATTGGGTTTATTTAGGAGAGATCAGAAGCGTAGAAGACAGCCAAGCGATGTTTCACGCTCTTACTTCAGGACTTGTTGGGCTTCAAACGTGCCATGGAAAGTCAGTAGAGGACGTGATTCTACGCTGGGTTATTCATCACAAAATTCCACCAGCTAGCCTTAAAAGTCTAGATGTGATAGTTGAGGTTAAACGTTACTTAACTCTTTACGGAGGAGTTAAGCGTAGGGTTGTAAGAATTACGGAAGCATGTGATGATCCAGACTTATTTTTCGACCTTGAAACAATTTTCTCGAAGAATGCATTTATTAGCACATTCGTATGGGATCCCAAGCTGGAGACGCTACAGCTCACTACTTGTTTAACAGAGACGCCAAGTTTTAAGAAGACTTGCGAGATTTACGGCTTAGATGAAAATGAAGTTTTAAACGAGATAGAAACTTATGAAGAGATTTTAAGGAGAATGTCTGAAAAACGGCTTTTCAATGTTAGGGACAACATCATTGTGATAAATCGCCTTTATAAGCTTCTTGAAAATAAAAAGAGGGAGTGTAATAAGTGGACAAAGATAAAAGAAGAAGTAGTGAAGTTTATAGAGGAAAGAGCTGGATAGTCAATTTGTGCAAGAGTTTATCTACTTGCATTCCATCTCAGGTGAAAAGAAAACTTAAAGGAAAAGTTACGGAGGACGTTAAGCTAGTCTTAGAAAGATACCAAATTAGCGAGGGGGAACTTTACGGTGGAAGTTTAGCTCTCGGTCTTGTTTTAAGTGTAATAGCTTTTCTCTGCATACTCATAATAGGGGGGGATTACATACTCGCAATGACAGTTCTAGCCGTTACATTCATGATCTCGTCTAACCTGCCCATCATTATCTTTTTACGAGAGGCACGTCAGTTAAGAACAGCTTATCTTTCCTATGCAGACATAATCCTTGAGATTTTCTTGTTTTCAAAGATAGCAACAGGAGACGTTTACGATGCACTTGTATCAGTAGCTAACCTTGAGGAAGACGCGGTTTCTCCTTATTTCAAGGGAATACTAAAGAAAGTTTTATTGGAGGGGGAGAATACTGAGAAAGCCGTAATAAACTTTGTACATGGCAGCCCTTTCGAGGCGCTCGAAAAACATGTTTCTGTAATATTTAAGTCAAGTTCATTACATGAAGGTTGGCGTCAAGCAATAAGGGAAGCCAGAAAGGAGATCAGAGAGGATTATCAGAGGTATACGTTAGAACTTGAAAGCAGAATCGTGATGATAGTTGGAGTGTCTATGTTTTTACCACTTCTCATAACTGTATGGCTTATTGCTCCAAACAGTGAGGGTTTGCTCTACATGATATTACCACTCCAATCAGGTAGCGCTGCAATTTTAAGCAGACTTCTCTTAAACTCAAGGCAAAATATCTTCTAAAAACACCCAAAAAGAAGTTTGCTTCGGTTTCTGAAGAAAACTACAATTTTTATCTTCGATGTAATATGTGACGACGAGAAGCTTATGTTTCCCGGGGTGTTAGTAACTAAGGCTTAGGTGAAGAAGCCATGTTCACCTATTAAAACAATGAATCTAAGAAAGATTGTTAACTAGACGCTGATTAATAGGCTTTCATTTTAACAGGTTCTTCTCAACAAACTCTTTATGAGCAAAAAAGGAGCATGATTAATTAAAAAATAAGAGCAGCTAGCAACAATTAGGTGATTTTTTTATGAATTATGCTCATTGGTGAGTGATCGTAAGTCTCGAAGAGAATATTTTTATCGAGAATGAAATCGGAATCATAGTAAAACTGAAGGGGGAGAGAAAAATGGTTAAAAGGAAACACGGGGCGAAGAGTAAAGAGGATGAAAAAAGCCCTAATTTTCTCGGGTTATTAATAGCTTACCTGTTGTCAGCATCTATAGTAGGAATAGTGCCAATCATAGTTCTAGTTTACGTTCTGATGGAGGTCATTAAGTTACCATTGTTCTTGCTAGTAGCTTTAGCGCCTGCATACTATGTTGCTGCAAGATGGATTTTCAATTTGACGCTGTTGTTCATGGCAAGCCGCTCGATACGGCCGGTAGAGGAGGGGGTACATGAAATGGACATAAAGAACCCAAATGTGGTTAACTGGCTTCGTAATGGAATAGTAACGTGCCTTGCACTCCACTACATAGGGTTCGAGCCGGTGTAGAGCGTTCTACACTGGGAATAAACCGTTTGGCATGCCGGGACTTGGAGCTTTAGTGCTGAGGCGACTTGGGGCAAAAATGGGGCAGGGTGCTATAGCGTCATTTGTAGCGGATCCATACATGATAGAGATGGGAGATGGTTCTATGGCTGGCGGCGGATCCATAATTTCGGGGCATATTTTTGACAGGGGAAAACTGCGTGTAGGGAAAATTAAAATAGGGAAAAACGTGGTAATAGGAGGAAACAGCGTAGTGTTTCCAGACGTGGAGATAGGGGACAACTCTGTCGTAGGAGCATTGTCTCTGGTGACATCGGGTACGAGAATACCGCCTAATCAAGTTTGGGCGGGTATACCTGCAAGACCGATGATGACCATAGACGGGAAGCCTTTAAGAGAAGAAAAAGATAAAAATAGCGAAGCGGGTGGCCTCAGTTAGTGCATTAAACCGGGAAAGTAATATTTTTCTCCATACGCATAACTTTCTTCTTTTCTGGCAATACCGCTTTCCTCTAAAGCTTTTAATGCACGTTCAGCCCTTTCTTTCGACCACCCAGTTTTCACCATTAATTCTTCCAACGTAATAGATCCTTTTCCACTGACTAAGCCTAATACTTCATTCTGGTCGTCATTCAACTCGGCTGGAATAAAGACTGCAATTTCGACGCCCGACTTAAGCCGCAACAAACCAGGGATCACTCGTTTTTTCTCTAACTCCTTAAGAGCGCGCCTGACATCGTCCATCTTGACTTTATCTTTTAACCTGCCTGTGCTTGCTAAAAGGTAAACCTCTCCAAGAGATAGAACTCCGCCTGTCTCCTTACGCTTAAAGAGCGCACGTTGATAGATCAGCAAACCAAGTTTTTCATGATCCACACTTTCAGATAGGCCAAACATCTTCCTCTTTAATACATCTTCTTCTTTTACTACTTGAGTTATGACTGCTTCTGCAGGTATCCCATACTTTTCTCTTAAAAATTCTACTTCGCTTCGGAATTTAGGACTAGTTGCTATAATAACGCCGTATTTTTCGGCGATGTCGGCTATTTTCTCTTTGACAACCATAGCGGTTTCGAGCTCCTTCTCTAGCTCCTCTAGCTTCAACTCTGCAGCTTTTTTTTCCATGCTCCTCTTCTTTTCTATTCTCTCACGTATCTCGCGAAGACCCAAACAGACCCCCCTCATATGTTTAAGTCTTTAAGACGCTGCTTAAAATCACGATACCATCGATAAGCTTCATACTCCATTTTCTTTGCATCCTCTTGCTCGAGTATCATATCTGGGGGCAAATCATTTAGCTTATCTCTCCATTTACTTGCTTCCTTGTAAACCCAGTAATCCCTTCCTTCCAAACCAGGAAAGTTTTCGAGTTGAAGGAGTAATTCATCTAAAATAGGGACAACTATATCTACCCTAGCGTAGTCTTTTAGTTGCAGGGAATCGATTAAAGTTATTAAATTCGATATAATCTCAGCAGTTCTTGAAGCAAGTGATGAAGGAGAAACTTTAAGGGCTTCTATTGGAATTTCATCTTCAGATCTAACCGTAACACCATCAGAGGCCGCTAAACGAAGTTTAGCGGAAGCACGAGGATATTTTTCAAGTATTTGATTTTCTTCAAGAAACTTTTTTAAGTCAAAGCCTTTTTCCTCAAGTTTGGAACGTATGCTTACAATGCGTTTAATATGCCATTCTAGCTGTTTCTGATACGTGCTCGCATCAATTATCCCGCTTTCATAACTATTACTCAGCATATTCAACGTGGCTATGCATCCATAAAGCTCCCCCTCAAGCTGAAGACGCGAATCTTCAGGCTTCTGCCGCTGTTTCACCCTTTCAACAGAACTCATCCAAACGCCTCCAGACATTATTATGAACTATAAATTCTTAAACATCTGAAGCTTCTTTGTAACGATATACCACTCTTTTTTATACTTCCTGTAGAGTCGAGTGTATTCTGTGGGGTCTATTTCACCGCTCTCAAACTTCTCTTCAAGCGACTGCAAAAGGTCTTCTATGGCTATTTTTTCACTTTCTAACTCTAGCCGCGCGTCAATCTCCAGCTTAACTGTTCTAGTGCTTGAGGCAGGAGGCTCTTGTGCTATATGGGTCGTTAAGCGACCCTTTAGCAAGGCGATTTCTTCATCTTTCTCCTGAAGCTTTCTCTGAAGCTCCTTAAGCTGTTTCTCCAGCATGCTCACTCTTTCAACTGCTTCTGAGGCTACGGTGAGCGACTGAACGCTCTCACTAGGAGTAACAGCAGCCATTTTCTTTGTGGGAGGTTTAAAGAGAGGACGAGGTGGTACTTTAGCAAAAGTTCCTTTGAGAGTGTTGACAACATGATAAACATGGTATTCTGGCCTCCATTGCTCTAAAATGCTTAGATGAACTCGGCCCGTTTCTGAGTCGACGTTAGGATGATCAGTAGGAGAAACCATTCTGACGGATGGAGGGTCGAGTGGAAAAGTTGGGGGGATCTTAATTTCAACTTCAAATTTAAGTCCTCTATACTCGCCTCTGCCCGCTATCTCTCCTCGCCATACGGTTAAGTCGCCATTCAGAGGAGAGAAGCCCTTGGCTCGTTCATACATTAGCTGTGCTTCTCGCGCAAGTATAAGTTCAAAATCTTCGCTAGACAATTTCGTCGACCCCTACGTTTCCATTAAAACTAATGATCAACCATAGAAATTAAAACTTTTGATATAGACAAAGTTATTTTGCTTTCCTCGAAAGGTAGCAGTAACACTTATGGAAATGAAAATAGCGAGTAGGCACCTACCACCATATTACAGGTATTTTTAAATAAAAAGCGTGAAAAAGATTTTCGTATTCTTGAAAAGTTAGATTCCTCATTTGAGGGTGGTTGGGATGGGGTGCACCCCGAAAGCAGAAGGAAATATAGTAATAGGTGGGAGAGTGTATCCTGCGGACAAAGTTTTTAATGCGCTTGTAAAGGAAGGCTTCGCCGATGTGAGAGTAGAGGCAGGGGGGGTTCTCGTCATCGGAAGTGAACGCATACAACCGGTTTTTCAGAGCCTTCAGGATAAAGCTATGGCTATAACTTGCTATGGTAGCCTTGCCTATTGTTGCGGCCTGGAAAAAAATTGCGCAACCAGAGATGAAGCATTAAGACTACTAGGATTATCAGATGAAGACTACTTAAAGATAAAGAAGTACATGCATAACAAGTTTATAGAGTATGCGAGAGGGCTCTGGGGGACCCGTGATGAACAACTAGAACAATACTTTACGAGGGATAATACCAGTTTTAACGATGGAGGAAACTATTGTTTCCATAGACGCAACATAAATAATGAAGACGGAGTTGGTTCAGAGGGGAACAAGATATTTTGTACTTTTTGTGGAGAGACGCTTCCTTTGGATGCAAGATTCTGTAAAAGATGTGGCCATGCGTTACGATAAAAAAGTAAGAAATAGAGTGACTGAAAGAAGTAGTTGGGGCTCTTTGCTGTTTTAAATGTTTAAATGAAGCTCGCGCCAGCGCTTGTAGTTACGTGGAAACTTAGGATATGTTATGAGCTTGGTCGCATTGAAAAAGCTGGCTATTTTTCTTATAGATTCAAATTCGTCTTCGTCGGTGAACGACCAATACATGAAGGAGATTCTCCTACGCCTAGCTGTTATGTTTCTGAGGAATAGAAGACGTTGATTTAGAGCATTAAATTCTGGCGTGTCGACTTTAGGCAAAATCGGAGACCATGCATTAAGATTTATCAGGACGTGATTAGTTATGCCTGAAAGGGACTCTATTTCTTGTCCGAAATGCCTGTAAGCGCCATCCTGATAACCTGTTCCGGGATCAAGGTTTACTGTTGAAAGAACGTCAATACCTTTTCCCTTGACGGTTTCGTGTATCTTTGATACTGCAGCGCTAATCTTTTCAGCACGCCATTTGAACCATTTAGAGAGAACTTCTGGGTCGTCGCGCAGAGATTCAAAGCCCGCTACGAAGTCGAGGCCTGCAACTTTCGCGAACTCGTTTTTGCACGTATTACAGAAGCAGTAGTTCTCGCGGACATATGAGAGCCCCTGAAGAATTATACCTTTTATGGGAAAGTCTGACAACTCGTCCGCTATATTTGCCAAATAGCTCCAGAAAGCTTCTCTGTTTGGGCAAACAAATCCATCTGCAGCTACGCCATCAGAATTATACGTTTTATAACTTGGGTCAACTGCATAATAATCATCGATAAACACGTTAATCACAGCATAAAGAGTGATCCCGGCTGCACCAGCAGCTTCGGCTATTGTTGAAAAGAAGTCTCCATACGTTTCATGTAGGGGAGCGTGTTTACTGTTGTAGAGGGCAAATCCACTCTCGTCTTTTGCAACTGCGGCAATTTGCCCCATGTAACCTCCGAAGTCAGCCATAAACTCATCAGCACTTTTCCCCAATGTATAGGGGTCTACAACTAAAAGCACGTTACGAGCCAAAAGGTCACGTATCTCCATTATTAACACCACGAAACTTCTACTCTTAAAAAATTAGGGAGATAACCAAATAAAAAAGTTTACTCTAATAAAGTTAAAGTCAAATAACAGGTCAAAAGATAAAAATTAGATACCTCCTATTTATGAGGGTTCATATCCATGATTCTAAACGGGTTAACCCAACAATTTTATCAAACTCCAGCCCTAGTGCATCTAAGACTTGTTCAAAGGTTGAACGGAGATATTCTTTGTATTTTTCGGTATCTATTTCCTCTTTCTTTGCCAATTCTACTGGTTTAACACCTTCTTTACCTTTAACTTTGACGAATGAGATTATGTCACCGGGTTTAATCTCTTTCCCAAACGATGAAAGTTGCCTTGCGGCTTTAACGTGTTGCGGAGTGGTTTTTACGTAACTTTTAAGAGACTTGGTTAACTGAACTCGAAATGCAAATTCTTCAAGGCTATATTCTTTTCTCTGAATTTTAAAGTAACATGTGCGCGCGATATCTTCGATCATCGTTTTTGCCTCGTTGAAGTCTTTTTCTGAGCGTACTTTGCTTAGAGCCTCAACCATTTTGAGAAACGCCTCTTGGATGAACTGCGGAGAGTTGCGCTTTCTTCCAGTAAGACCTTTGATATCTACTGACCCGTCTTCAAAAACACCCAAATAATTTTTCTTCCTTTCAGAGAAAGCGACGTAACGGTAAACTTTATCTATATCTAGGTCTACACTTAGAGTTTTTTGAGCCCACCTGATTAGCTCCTCTATTTTTTCTTTTTGAGGGTTCTTTATAAATACGCTGTCTGTGTCTCCATAGATGATTTCTAGGGAAAGCTCCTGTGCTTTACTTATTGTTGTCTCGATAGTATATCTGCCTATAGCCGCAGTACTTTCCGCCACCGGTAAGCAATAGAAGGGGAAATGCTCTGCTCCAAAAACACCATAACTCGCGTTTATAAAGACTTTAAGTGCACGTTCAACGACCGAATACCATTTTCGCAACCCTTCACTTAAACTTTTATCTTTAGATTTTGGTTTGAACCACTTAACGCGTATGTCTCTTAAGAAGCCGATTATAAGGGAGCTCATACCCCGCCTCTTCGTACAAACCCAGTGGGTGGTTTCTGGAACAACGTTCACGCGGCACTCTTCATGTGGGCATCTTACGGTCTCATAGCTTAGATTATACTCTTTTATTATGCTAGGATACAGGGAGGCGAAGTCTAACACTGCAACGTTGAAGTGTACTCCTGGTTTTGGCTTAACCACCTTTGCTCCCTTAAACTTTTTATCCTTAGTAATGGGTTTTGTATCGCTTACATTTTTCATTGATGCTATGTCCTCTGGTCTAGAGATTAGGTAACCTTTCGCTCTATGCTCGTAATAGAAGAGGCTTTTAATCCATGAGGATACGCCCTGCCTGACTAAGTCTTCCATGGATAAGCGCGAAATTCTCATTAGCAGAATTATTAGTTTCATCACTAAGTTATCGTCGAACCGTGTTAACTCAAGAGTTATGTATGCGTCTTGCCAGCAGTATGCGGCTAGTTTAAGAAGCGGTAGCTGCGATAAATCCTCTTCAACTTCCATTTTTCCTATGTTTATAAGTGACTTGGAA
>Ga0105162_1000747_pt1 | contig 19911 bp, 20 predicted proteins | sample JNZ201metaG_FD_81532 | JGI IMG/M metagenome (GOLD analysis project Ga0105162, IMG submission 81532) | Hot spring microbial communities from Jinze hot spring, China to study Microbial Dark Matter (Phase II) - JNZ 20120812A | ecosystem: Environmental > Aquatic > Thermal springs > Hot (42-90C) >...
CTAGGGAGCTCTCAACCCCTCATCGAACTATCCCCACACACTACTACACATAGAGTACTTAAGAGTTTCCATCCACATAAACAAATATGAAGAGATGTGAAACCCGAAACAGTTGCTTTAGGCACACCAATACGAGCGCGGTGCTGAGAGTAAAAGTGTGTGCTAGCAGGGAGTCAGCTAGTATACTCTTTAGCTGCGGAAGCTAGCCCCTAGAAGGGTTAAGCTTGTATACTACTGAGAGAAGGTTAAGCTAGAACGATATGTCTTACTCTTACTTTACTCGTCTTTAGACCGTTTTCTTCTAGGTATCTAAGTAAAGCGCGTCTTATGATTTCCGATCTACTGAGACCCGAGTTCTTAGCTGCCGAGTCTAAAGCATTTAAGAGAGAATCATCAATCTTCAATGATATAACTTTCAGCTTGACTCACCAATATTCCCTGAGAACGGTAGCTTATAATCACGGGAAGTTTTTAGTTGATATGTACGAGTGCTTTGAGATTAGTACATATAGACAGATAATTTTATAAACCTCTATTAGTACTACTCTTGGAGGGTTCGTACATTCCGACAGTCCACATATCGCTCCCCGAAGGTGTGTATGAGGAACTTAGGAGAGTGGCTACAAGCATGGGAATTCAGATAACGGACCTCATTAAAATGTATATAAGGTTGGGACTTCAAGATTCCCTCATGTCTGAGCACCGTATGCTGTACTCAGATAGCACCAGGGAGATATCTAATAGACTCGTTTACATAGAGGGTAAGCTGGCTTTATTAGATGAAACCCTCAGAGAAACCTTGAGAAAGCTTCAAGAAGTCGAGGAAAGAGTTAGGGAACTGGAATCCCCCATACCGTCAGCGGTTTTAAAGAGAACTGGAGGTAAACTTAAATAACTAGGTAGATAACTTAGTTTTGGTCCTACTAAGTGCCCCGAGTCGCGGGGTTCGATGAAGTAGGAAGGGCCACCCCCGGCCCTTTTCTTTACCTACTCTTTTCTTAAGGTTTCGTAGCAGGACTCAAAGCTAGGGCAGTTGTCTTCTCTATATCTCTGCGGAATGTTCATAATCTTTTTGCTCTGATTCTATTCGTAGTGATGTGTTGGTTTGTTGTGTGACTCTGGTAGTGATGTGAGTACTGCTCTAGCTACCTAAGAATGACTAAATAGCAGACCTAGGTATGAGCTTTGTTTCACTGGGTTCGACAACCACTTATGAACTACGTAGATACATAGGTCCGCGCAGGAGAAATAGAAGTCCCATAGCACGAAAGAATACCAAAAGAACGAAGATCTAGGAAAAATCGATAATAGGTGGCTGAATAGTGCTTCAAGCTGTGTGTTGGTTTAAACTGGATACACTACTGCTTTCCTCTGTCTATCCCAGGTCTGTAGAGTGTCTAGATTTTATATGATTGTCCACCCAATTATAGTGGACGATTCCCATGGATGTTGAGTCTAGGTTGAGGTTAGTACTTAGGGATACTGAAGAAGTTGTAACTGTAGATGAGCTTAAAGACCTGCTAGAGGCTGGTGGCGGTAAGGGGTACTTAGGCTTTGAGCCTAGTGGTTTGTTTCATGTAGGGTGGCTTATCTGGGCCTATAAGTTCAAAGAGCTCGTGGACGCAGGTTTTAGAATGGTTTTACTGGCTGCGACTTGGCATGCTTGGATAAACGACAAACTCGGAGGTGACCTAGACCTAATAAGAGCAGCGGCTAATCACGTAGTAGACATTCTTAATGCGATAGGCTTGGAGGGGCGGTTTGAGGTAGTGTATGCTGAAGACTTAGTTGATAGCAGAGAGTACTGGGCGATGTTGCTTAAGGTAGCTAAGTCTACTTCTATCGCTAGAGTTAGGAGGGCACTCACTATCATGGGTAGAAGAGCGGATGAAGCAGAGTCAGACTTCTCGAAGCTAGTATACCCACTCATGCAGGTTACAGACATATTCGAACTAGACGTAGACGTGGCCCTAGGTGGGATTGACCAGAGGAAGGCCCACATGCTAGCGAGAGATGTAGCAGAGAAGCTCAGTAGGAAAAAGGTGGTCGCAGTCCACACTCCACTTCTGCCATCACTTCAGGGGGTCTCTAAAATGGAAGTAAAGACCCTACCAAGGGACGAGATGATGTCAGAGATTAAGATGAGCAAGTCTAAGCCGGAGTCAGCGATATTCGTTATAGACTCAGACGAAGAAATCAAGGCGAAGATAATGAGAGCGTATTGTCCTCCCAGAGAAGCTGAAGGAAACCCAGTGCTGGGGATAGCGAAGCACATAGTGTTTAGAGGTAGTGAAGTGGAGTTTCGAATTGAGAGACCGAGTAAGTATGGGGGGCCGGCTACGTACTGGAGGTATGAGGAGCTAGAAAGAGACTACGTCGATGGCAAGATCCATCCAGTGGACCTAAAGAGCTCTGTGGCTGAGTACTTAGCAAAGAAAGTCATAGGGCCGCTACGGAGCTACGCTATGAGACCGGATCGAGAGGAGTTACTCAGAAAAATAGGTGTCGCAGTTACGAGATAGGTTAAGTCATGCTTAACAGGTAGACTTTAGTCTTCACTATTGGCTGAAGGTCTTCAGGAGTTACCACTAGCTCGTTGGTTTGCATGCTCACTACTTCATATACGTCCCTCACGATGTCTACGAATATATCTACTGGCTGAAGTGGTAGATTCATACCCTTAACCCAGTAGTGCATGGGTACAGTAACCTTAGGCTCAACAATCTTCACTACTTCGAAAGCCTCTCTAGGGTCTATAGTGAATGTTCCACCTACTGGAACAAGTAAGACGTCTACTGGCTTAAGCTCTAAGGCCGTGCCCTCGTCGAAAACGTGCCCTAAGTCACCTAAGTGAAGTACTCTTACTCCATCAACTTCGACTTTATAAACTACTACCTCACCCCGCCTCTTACCTTTGACCTTGTCGTGGTAGAGCTTGATGCCTCTAGCCTTATGCCGCCCACCCACCAAGAACTCACCCTCTCTCATGGAGTATTTTTCAGCAGCAGGCTTCGCCACTATATTATACGCGTTGTGGTCGAAGTGTTCGTGGGTTATGAGGACGGCATCGGCTTTGAAGCTGGGTGGCTTTATGCCAAGACTGTACCCGTCGTGCGGGTCGATAGCTATAGTAAACCCGTCGTGGTCTATAAGCTCAAAACACGCATGGCCGTGCCACCTAATAATCAAGTTCTCCACCAAGTACCTATACTATGGTAAAGTAATAAAGCTTCCTCATGAGGCTTTGCAGTAGCTTATTTACTGTATAGTAAACGTCTTGGGGGCATCATGGTGCTCGGTGTTAACGTAGTCCAGGCTATCGGCAGGTCGACGTATATGTTGATAAGAGTTAAGGGTGTCCTTGTAAGCAAGAAGTCTAGATACCAACAGATCGATGTGGTTGATACGGAGGAGTTCGGGAGGGTTCTCGTATTAGATGGTCTCGTGCAGAGTGCCGAAGTCGATGAGTTCTACTACCACGAATCACTCGTACATCCAGCAATGATTCTCCACCCTAACCCTCAAAAGGTTTTAATACTCGGGGGTGGCGAGGGTGCCACCCTCCGCGAGGTTCTAAAGCACAACACTGTTGAGAGAGCAGTTATGGTGGATATAGATGAAGAAGTCGTTAAAGTATCGCGAGATTACCTTACTAGCTGGCATTCAGGTGCGTTCGACAATCCAAGATCTACTATAGTCATAGAGGACGGAAGAACCTTCGTCGAGGGATTGAAGGAAAGGTTCGACGTGATTGTAATGGATCTCACGGACCCCTACGGACCCGAGATAGCTCAAGCTCTATACCGAGAAGAGTTTATCGAGAGACTACATGAGGTTCTCACTGATGATGGAGTTCTATCGACGCAGGCGGGGACCTCCTTCTTCTACCCAGAAGAGTACGATGAATTACACCGGACTCTATCAAAAGCTTTCAAGAAAGTTGCATCATTTTCTGTCTGGATACCGTCATTTGGTTACTCCTGTAACTTCATAGTAGCATCTAAGACTAAGGGACTTAGCGAGATCACTGAGGATGAAGTAGACAGAACGCTTAAGGTTAGGGGGGTCACTACGAAGTTCATTAGTGGGAAGGTTATTAGGGCGCTACTCGATCTTCCCAGGTACCGCAAGTACTACGTCGAGTAGAGCTTAAGGTACGATGCTCTTAATGAGCGACTCCAGCTCCTTCATGTTCGAAACATAAACAAGGTTAGTGCTGTTTAGCAACTTACTGCACTCGATTAGAGTACTACTTAAGGCTACCGGGTACCCGACTACTTCAAAAGCACTGCAATCCCACTCACTATCTCCCACGTACATAGTCTCAAGTAGACTAATACTATGCTTTCTAGTTATTTCCTTGATTACCTCACCCTTCTTGAGGGGATTAACTACCTCTATACCCTGGGGTAGCAGCCTGCCTTCTTCATCGCAAAGCAGTTTGTTTGCGTAAACCTCGTCTATACCTAAGTTGCTAGCTACTCTAGTAGCAAGGTACTCAATTCCAGCACTTACTATAGCTGTTCTCACTCCCCTGATCTTAAGGTAGGCTACAACCTCTCGAGCACCTTCAGCGATCTCTACTTTCTCAAAGGCTTCAGCAACCTCTCGGCAAAGCACGGTACCGCGGGCTCTTATTATGCTCTCTAGATCTAGCTTCATCCAGTCTGAGTACGTTATTAAACCGCGCTCAAAGTCCTTTGAGTAGCTTGCTTTGTTGATTAGCTCGTATGTACCGAAGACCTTGTGTAAGTAACCCCACGAAGACCTCTCTAAGACTAGAACCCCATCTAGGTCGAAAACAGCTAGCTTCAGCTTTCCCGACATCGAGCCGCTACCTCCTCTATAATGCTTTTAAATAGAGACTCTATAGCTTCTCTACTGACTCCAGCTAAGACTAACCTGCTTAGCAAGCGGGAGACTAGGTCTGCTAACTCTAGTACATGTCTACCAGTAGCTTCGCGCTCTAGATGGTCTACGTACTCAGGAGGATACGCAAAGAAGTCTCCTGAAACCCTCAACCCGAGCACTCTACACTTAAAGTCAGCATTCAGTTCAACCGTAAAAACCTTTCCACCTTCTTCTTTAACTTCTTTCCTAACGAATAGGACGCTCACCTCATGAACACCCATTCACGTGACCTATATTTCCACTCTAACTCGGACGCTAACCTCAATTCGATCTCGGTGTAGGCGCCCTCTTGAAGCTCTACTCCCAGGCCTCTCCTAAACCCCTCAATCAAGGCCTCGATAGCCTCCTTCTTCTCTATATTCCTCCCCAAGTATTCTGATAGGGTTGTTACTCTTGCTCTAACTGGTCCCCTCGATGAGAGCTTAACTCCCTGGACCTTGATGACCTCAGAAAGAGCGTCTAAGTCTGTAGCGTACATGAACGTACCGTGCTGTAGCACGAAACCAAACCTCCTAATCTGGGCTTGACCCGAAAACTTCCTGCCGGCTATCACACCATCGTTCAGTGGTACGAACTCAGCTGGCGCTCCTAAAACCCTGGCAGCCTCAATAACACCTGAAGCCAGGTACTTAAAAGACTCTGCTATATCTTCGGGAACACTCTGCTCTGGCACAACTATTGAGTAAGTAATCTCACCTTTCGGATCGTGATATACTGCCCCACCTCCAGTAACCCGCCTAACAACATCTACTCCCTCCCTGCGAGTGAATTCTAGGTCAACCACTTCCTCGATCTTCTGGAAGTACCCTAGAGTAACAGTAGGTTTATTGAAGACGTAGAGCCGTACAGTAGGGACACCACCCATAGCTGCGGAAAAGAGAAGAGCCTCGTCCATAGCCATATGGTAATATCCACTACCTTCATCAACTATTAGTCTAAACCTCAAGCTCTGTCCCAAAGTAGACAGCTGGCATGAAATAAATGTTTTGAGTTACAGTAATTAGCTATCCCTTGGTAGTCCTACCAACTTCATCTACGCCACTAGCGAAATTCGGTAACACCTAGGTGCTTTAATAGGAAAGCAACTACGTCCGCCATCTCTTTAGCGAGTACTTTAGGAGAAGATCCCGCGTGGCCGGACGAAGTCTCTAGTCTGAGGCACACTTCATTCCCATAACTCAGCAACTTTGCGTAGAACTTGAGCGCGTGCGCTGGGTGAACTCGGTCATCGTATATACCAGTGAAAACTATTGTTGGCGGGTACCTCACTCCCTTCTTTACGTTATGGTACGGGGAGTACTTCTCTAGGTACTCTCTGTCGGTAGGGACATCTGGGTTCCCGTATTCAGTAGTCCATGCTGCGCCTATGTACAGCTTGTGGAACTTGAGCATATCTAGCACTGGGTAGCCTATGGCTGCCGCACTCAATAAGTCCGGCCTTATTGTGATTACAGCACCTATTAGTAGGCCGCCATTGCTTCTACCCAAGCCAGCGACGCTGTAACCCATAGACTTGAACTTCTCGGCTACAGCTATGTAGTCATAGAAGACGTTAGTCTTCTTGTCGCGCATTCCAGCTTTATGCCATTCCTCACCGTACTCCGAGCCACCCCTGAGGTTAGCGACAACAACGTCCACTCCCAGTTCCAAAAGTAGAGGAATCCAAGAGCTAAACGTAGGTGTGAGAGCTATACCGAAACCACCGTAGCCGTAAACTACAGCACTTTTACTGCCTTTAGGGCTTCTAATCCAGAAGTAGTGTACTCTAACACCGTCGTGAGACTCAGCAAAACCTTCAACAACTTGAGCATATACTAGGTCTTCGTGTTCAGCGAACTTCGTGAACACCGGTCTATTTTCGTGCTCTGCGACCTCGAGGACCTGGTAGGGCTTAGTAAAGTACCTTATCTCTAAAAATCCACCGCTTCCGTAGGAATACATTCTTGCAACACTTGCCGGCTCCTCGAAAGATAGCTCATCAACTATTCGACCCCTCAGATCGTACACCCTGACTCTCGAGGAAGCGTCTAGAAGATACGAAGCAACTATGTGCTCTCCTACGAGTATCGCGTCCTGTAGTGCGGTGTTCTGTTCGGGAACTAGTTCGACTACGCTTCCTCCTTCATCAATACTCAAGATCCTACCGAAACCCCGAAGGTCGTAAGCAGCAATAAAGTACCGGCTACCCACGGAATCTATAAACGACGACCTGAAGTCCCCCTCTAGCACATTAACCCACTTACTAGGGTCTTCTAGTGGACCCGCGTAAAGAGAGTTCTTTACCCAACCATAGCTAATACTGACTAGTGCCTTTCGTCTATCGGCTGACTCAGTTAGAGATATGAAGTAGTTGCGTGGCAAACCACTCCCGAAAACTAACTCGTCTCTTTCGCTCTCTCTAAGAAATACTCTCTCACACGGAGGCTCAACTCCGTCAGGACACTTCCCTTCTCTATATAGCATAGTGTAGTAAAACCTTCCGTCTCCAAGAAGCACTACATCTGATATACTTCCCCTCACTTTCTCTACGATTGATAGGTCCAGGAGGTCTACAACGACGAGCTCTCCAACATCTGATCCCCTTTCAGTGTAGAAATAAGCAAAGAGCCTTCCACCACCGTCGACGTAGTAGTTGTGGATTACAGCGCTTTCTCCAAGGTCCTGGCTGTCTATTAGCTTGAGGACTTCACTACCTCTTTCTAGGTTTATTGAGTACGTTGCGTTTCTCTTCATATAGAAGACTCCGGCAGGGTTCTTTTTGACGTTATATAATACCGGTATAGTGTAGTAAGCGAGGGCTTTTCTATAGACGTAACTGCTTAGAGGCTCTAGGCTGCTAACGCACTTACTGCTTTCAGATAATGCCCAGTTCACTACCTTAGGGTCGTTGATGTTCTCGAATTCATCAAACGGATCTAGCGACACATAAGACCCCATAATATGTAAAGCGCTAAGAAAAAAGTAATTTTATTACGGTTATACGAGAATTTAGATGGTGTTGACTATGCTGAGTAAGCACCCAGTAGAAGTTCTTAAAGAAGGAAAGCTAACGAAGAAGGAGTTAGCTGAAGCTCTAAGGCTCTCTATGATAGCTGAGCTAGACGCTATAAACCTATACCTTCAGATAGCTGAGAGAGTAGAAGATGAGAGGTATAGAAAGGTGTTTGAGGATATAGCTAAAGAAGAAAAGACTCACTTTGGGGAGTTCTTAGAGCTACTCAAGACACTCGATGAAGAGCAGATCAAGGAGATAGCGGCTGGAGCTAGAGAAGTAGAAGAGCTCACAGGGCTTAAAGCTGAAGGTAACTCAGATAAAGATGACACTCGGAGCGGTGGTATGGAACCACTAAGCGAAGAAGAGTGGGCTACTCTAAAGAAAGCCTTTCGAGAAATCTTAGAGGTAGCGAGAGTCTACAGAAAGCATCTTCCAGTAGTGCACATAGGGAAGGGTGTGCCGGCCGTCCCTCTAGGTACCGGAACACCCACACTCATAAAGCTGGAGGAGGTAAGCACCAAGTTCAAGATAACGCTACACGATATAGAAACGTCCAGGAGACTTAAGTCACCTGTCTACCTCGGCCCAGTGCAGGTAGCTGCCTATGAAACTGCTAGAAGAGAGAACGACTACATAACAGGGTCTCTAGTGAGCTCGGGCGGGATCAAGATTGATCTGAGTGACTGGGGAATCCCAGGAAACCCTGTTAGTGATATCACGAGAGCTACTGCTGAGCTACTGAAGGCGGGGGCTACTCCTCCTTTCATCCTCATAGTTAGCCCGTCTAGATACTCTAAGTTAGTCGCAGTACACGAGAAAACGGGTGTAATGGAGCTCACTAGGGTCAAGGCTATAGTAAAAGAAGTTGTTGCGGTACCTGAACTACCCGATAATGTAGCACTAGTAGTAGCATCTAACCCATCAGTACTAGACTTAGTTGTAGGTGCTGACGCCGAAATTGAGCTTATAGGACCTGAGAACGGGTTCTACGTGTACAGAGCGTGGGAGACATTAGCCGTTAGAATTAAAAACAGTATGGGTGTTGTGGTTCTAAGTGAACCTCACTAAGGCAAGTAACGGGATAAGGCACTAGTCACCTAGAGGCTCGGCTACTACTGGAAGCTTGAAACGTTTTTACTAGTTAACTGCTTTTGTTCCTTTGGTTGCTTGAGTTGTTTAAGGGATTTAATGAAATCCTTATTCACTATGGGGAACGGGTAGCTGCTGGTTTTTATTCTAGATTGCTACCTACCTTGGTACGAAGGTGTATGCGTGAGTACCCTAAGTACGCAATAGCAGCTGTAGCAGCGGTTTTAATGTTAGATGATAGAATCCTCTTGATAAAGAGGAAGTACCCTCCGGCCGTGGGAAAGTGGTCTTTACCTGGAGGAGTCATAGAGCCTGGGGAGGGTCTTGTGGACGCTGCACGTAGAGAACTCAAAGAAGAAACGGGACTAGAAGCCGAGCCCCTAGGGGTTCTGTGGGTACTCAACAATATCGTGTTAGACGCTAGTGGAAAAGTTAAGTACCACTACCTCATAATAGACATACTCTTCGACGGTCGAACGATTCATGGAGTCCCCAGGGCTAGTGGCGATGCATCAGATGTCGACTGGTTCTCTCTTAGTGAAGTAAAGCAACGAAATGACGTATCTCGAACGGTCAAAAAGCTGGTTCTGAGAATAGAGAGCCGCGGGCTAGCCTACATCCCCCTAGATTCTTCAGATAACGTATCTCGCGAACTAGACCAGCAGAGCTACGCTAACCTCTAACTTCACGCCTTAGCTAGGGGAAAGGGCTCTATTATGAATCTACTTATTCGCCTTCGGGAGAGTACTAGTATACTACGTAGGTGATACTATTTCGGCTATATACCATGTAGAGAGTTTATGGCTATGAGTAGCTCCTTAAGCCGGACGTTAAAGCTGAAGACCCTGTATTTCAAAGGGGAGGTTAGGTTGAGGTGTTATGCGACTAATTCCTTCCGCTAGCTCCTAGGTTGATTAGGCTACTGGCCTTTACCTTTACTAAGGTTCTCTTTTAATAGCTTAGTGAATACTCCCGGTTGGTTGATTGACTGCTCTATTCTTGCTAGAAGTTGTAGAGTCTCTACCCCTACCTCGATATCCTCGTCGTTAAGTACTATTGCTGAGACTCCTTCGAACGGGTTAAGTGGTGGATCGGGTAGTGATGGATCGGGTTTTTCTTTCCCTAGGTATACCCACCCCAATCTCTTCTTTCTCTTGTTTACTCTGTACCAGTACCTCCCGAAATAAACATACTTCAGCTTGACTCCATTATCGCTTTTGTAGGTAACGTGCATGGGCTTCACGTAATATCCCGTTTCCCTTATCCTCTCATTGTACTCCAGTAGCTCGAGTTTGAACTGTGTGTATAAGTCGAGTAGATAGCTTAAGCCGCTTCTAATCAGTACCTTCCTTCTCATAGTCAGCACCACTGCAAGCAGATGAGTCGAGAAGTAGGGTTAGGTTCTTGAGCTCATCCATAACTTTCGCAACAACAGCATTTACCCTACTAGAGCTAACTCCCCTAGAGGTAGCTAGCTTTAATACTTCGGACTCTACGAGCGCATACCGCTTTAACGACTCATTGAGCTTTCTCCAGGGGATGCCGGCAAGAGCTCTCTCAACATCTACGTCTCTGCGTAAATACCCCAGAACCATTAGAACCGATAGTATTGGGTACCCAGCATACCCTCTATAAACCGTGCCGTTATCGGTGCTACAGACCCGGAACCTACCTTGTTCGACCATCTCGACATAGACTTGGTAAACTCTGGTTCCATCCGATGAAACGACTCTAAATGAGCTACCTCCCACTCTCTCAATTCTACCATCAGCTAGAGCGCCCATCGCCTCCAAAACCTTTATTTTCGGAGGCAGAGAGAGCTTTGTTAAAGCCATGAAGCCTAGCCTACTCCCTCTCTTTTCTTTATGTACTCTAGATAGTCTTCAGAACTCATTAACTTCGGTAAAGCCCCAGCTATCCTTAGCTTAACAATCCAGCCCCTACCATAGGGGTCTTTATTTATAGCATCCGGGGAGGACTTAAGCTCCTCATTAACCTCCACTACGACTCCATCGAATGGGGAGTAGACGTCTGCGATAGCCTTAACTGATTCGAGAGTAGCTACTACCTCACCTTTCCTCAACTCTCTGCCAAGCTCTGGAAGCTCTACGTTGACTATGTGTCTGAGCTTCTTCTGCGCGTAATCCGTTATACCGATTACAGCAGTATCTCCAACTACCTGGATCCACTCGTCCGTGTCTGTGTACGTAAGGTCTTCTCTAACTAGGTATTCTCCTATCTTAGTCTTAACAGTCTTCAAGTGTACCACCACTATATGAATGGTGGTTCAACTATTTTAGCTTCGAAGACTCTCCCGCGGCTCCTAACATATACTGTTCCACCGATGTAAGCATACCTAGTGAAAACGTAGGCCATAGCAATAGCTCTACTCAAGTAGTTTGAGTACCCCCCACTAGTTACGTAGCCTATCTCCCTATCTCTCACTAAGACTGAGTCACCACGCCTCGGGACGAACCTCTCACCTTTCTTGAACCTCAAACCCACTCTAACTCTATCTATACCCTCGAGATACCTCTTCCTCACAGCTTTCGACCCTACGTAATCCTCCTTCTCTATGTCGTAAGCCATCCAGTACCTAGCTTCAACAGGAGTAACACTCTCGTCAAAGTCTACTCCAGAGAGTAAGTATCCCGCCTCTAACCGCAGTATATCTCTAGCAATCAGACCAGCGGGTCTTACCCCAACTTCAACTAACCTCTTGATGACTTTCTCACCTAGTTCTATAGAGCACCACAGCTCGTACCCATAAGACCTGACTTCCTCACCCGTCCAGCCAGACCTACTCGCGAGAACTGCCTCCCCACCTAGCACACTAACGTTAGTGATAAACTGAAGTATCTTCAGCCTACTTAAGCCCTCTAAGCCGAGAGACTCCATGACTTCGAGTGACTTAGGTCCCTGAATAGCTATGAGGACGCTTTTCTCCGTAACATCCTCTATCTCTACGTCTTCGTACCCTAGCTTATCCCTCCATAGATTGAGCCAGCGGAAATCCTTCTCGATATTCGGAGCATTAACGACGGCAAACCACGTGTCGTCACTTACGTGATAGAGCATTATGTCGTCAATAATACCGCCATTCTCGTTTAGTAGTAATACGGGGCCACTCATAGAACCCTTACTCACTCTAGATACATCTCTACTGACTACCTTCTGGAGGAACTCAGCTACTCGGCCACCCCTAAGAACAAAGCGACCCATATGGCTAACGTCAAAGAAGGCTACTAATGTCCTCACAGAGGTGTGCTCTACAACAGGGTCTCCAAAATCGAGTGAAGTAAGCCAACCCCCAAACTCCCCAAGGTTTCCACCTAGACTTTTGTGCAGATCGAGTAGAGGTATTGAGCGCAATTCGGCTCCCAGTAAGAGCTTTTTTCACCTATTTATGTACTAGATTATGTGCTAGGAGACTTTCTACCTTTTAGGTACCTCCAGATATAGCTTAACCTCTCATTCTGCCTTATGTAGTCATGTATGTGAGTATAACAATCCACGCACACCCTTAGTCCTGGCTGAAGTTCTTTCGAGCACTGTCTACAGACCAGTTTCCCACAAATAAGGCAGCTGTCTACAGCTAATTTCTGATTACAAACTGCGCAGAGATTCTCGTAGCATATAGCGCAAATTCCTCTATCGCCTATGTAGTGGGCTCTACACACCCTTCTGTGACAGAGGTTGCACTCATACACGGCTTCAGAAGTCCAGCAGACCTCGCACAAGCTCAAAGATATAAACCTCAAACCAGTGTGTAATTACGGGATGACCTGACGACGCTCTCTGATAAGTGATGTCGGTGGAGCGACTGGGACCTCGACTATCTCAGCACACTCACTTACTGCGGTGTTCCTATCGAGCTCTTCGACCGTGTATACCTCTACGGTAGCTATCAGGTTTCGTGTGAGGATACAACTAGAAACTCTAACCCAATCCGAGGCCTTACTCGCTCTAACGTAAAGCCTTACCCTCCTCAAACCCTTGTTAAGGAAGCTTAGAAATACTCTGTAAACTTCTTCACATAAATCTACCAACGAGGGATTACTACTAAGCTCTACGTAAATACATCCATGTTTCGATGACATGTTCATACCCTTATGATTCACTATCCCAGTTAATTCAGTTAGTCATTAAATTAAGGCTTTAGCCTGCATTCGTCGCACAATGTCCCAATTAGTTTAGCAGGCAATAGAGCATTCCCATATCTGGGTCTAGCTGTTAAATGCTTACTTGCTGTAAGGTGGTACATGGAAGGACTCTGGTGTGGGTGTGTCGTGGTTGATCAGGTCTTGGAGTACGCTTGATATTACATTGGGGATGGAGTACTACTCTAGACCAGAGGTCTTCTTAGGGACTGAAGTGAGTGTTAAGCTCTCACCTAGTACTTTCAAGGTGTATGAGGAGGTCTTCGGTCTCGGGACTGCTGCGGCACCTGAGAGACCTCAAGATGAAGTCAAGTGCTTTAAACGGAGAAAACTGCTAGCAGTTATGTGTAAGAAGGGGATAAGTACTCTAGAAGCTGTATGGCTTCTTAGGAGGGTAGGTGTAAAGCTTGAGTACTGGGGGATTAAGGACGCTGACGCTGAGACGTGTCAGTTCGTGGTCCTAAGGTGTCTACGGGATATGGTGGTTTCCTCTAGCTTAGTTAGAGGTATAAAGCTGTATGTTTTGAAGCCTCTAGACCCGGAGTCTACTCCGAGAAAGTATCAGTTAGCAGGAAACTTCTTCGAGGTCCTACTGAGCTACACTACATCGAGTCCTGAGAGGATTATAAGCACTATAGAGTCATCTGCGGGTCTCAACTACCTCAACTACTTCGGATACCAGAGGTTTGGGACAGTGAGGCCGATCACGCACGTTGTCGGTAGAGCTATAGCAGTTGGAGACTACGATGGCGCATTAAACTACCTAGTAGGGTATTCATCGAGCGCAGAATCCCCTAGAGTCAGAGCTGCTAGGAAACTGTTTACTGAAGGTCACTATAGAGACTCACTACGTTCGTTTCCGAGTTCTTTCGCTATTGAGAGGTCAGTCCTCAAAAAGTACATCGAGACCAGAAATCCTAGAGAGGCCATAGCTAGGGGTCTCCCACTAAACCTGCTAAAGTTTTTCGTAGAATCCTACCAGTCATACCTCTTCAATAAGGCACTCAGCTTACTGGCAACTACAGCTGGAAGCATCGAAGATGTTGAAAGAGAGTGCGAGGTACTTGAACTACCAAGACCGGGAATTAAAGCGCAAGGATGCGCAAGATACTCATACGAGTCTTTGGCGGAAGACTTGGGAGCTCAACTTAAGTCAGTGAATAAAGCTCTCTTTATAAAGAGCATTAGGGAGGCGGTCTTTAGAGTTAACAACCTGCGGACTAATACCTTGACAGATGGAGTAATCAAGCTAAGTTTTAAACTTGGTAGAGGTTCTTACGCCACTGTATACCTAAGAGAGCTACTGAGGGACAACCTGGTATTCTAGATGTCAAGTAGCTATACTAGTGTAAATCATAAGTACTTTGCTTAATTACAAAGACCGGGGAGAACCATTGACGACTATTATAGCGGGCTACTCGCAGCCTATAGGGGTTTTACTTGGTGTTTAGTAGGCGGAGGATTCCCGCAATTTTAATTACTATTCCTATTGGTTGTCAGCTCAGCCTGGAGTGGTCTGAGCGTAAATAAGTTTGATTGCGCTAAATTTAGCGGAAGTGATGAGTGGCGATGGCAATGATTCGTGATTAAGCTGAGCTTCGCTGATCCTGAGAACTTTAGGACCTCTACCGCTAATCATAGTGATGTGCTATCTGTCTGCGCATTCACTTATTTCCACTAGAGGGATTTCTAATTGGAGTTTAGCTGTGATAAACATACTGAAAGCTCCGGAGGGTACTAGGCTTGCTCTAATGGGTAACGAGGCCATCGCTAGAGGTTTAATTGAAGCTGGTGCGTCTGTCGTTACTGGGTACCCTGGTACACCATCAAGCGAAGTCATTATGACGCTCCACGAGTTCGGTGTCGGTAGTGAGGTTTATGTTGAGTGGGCAGTCAACGAGAGGGTGGCATTCGAGGTAGCTTACGGTGCGTCTATTGGGGGAGCTAGAGCAGCTGTAACGATGAAGGCCCCGGGAGCATCTGTAGCTCTTGACCCAATCATCTCGTCAGCTTATGGAGGTGTTGAGGGAGGGCTCATGGTTTTAGTAGCAGATGACCCCGGACCTCACACAACTCAGACCGAACAGGACAATAGGTGGCTTGGGTTTATAGCGAAGCTACCGGTGCTGTCTCCATCAAGTCCTCAGGAGGCTAAGGACCTCGCGGTCTCGTCTTTCGACCTGAGTGAGCAAACCAAGCTACCCGTAGTACTCAGAACTACGACGAGGGTCAACCACAGTGTCGGTGAAGTCCAGCTAGGACCTCTCAGACCTTTGAAGAGAGCATCGTCATTTAGGAAAGATATCCCGCGATTTGTTAGAGCTGGCATGTCGTGGAACCTAGAGAGACATAGGTGGCTGAATCAGCAGCTCGGTATTGTAGAGGAAGTATTCGAAAAAGTTTCAGCAGTTCGCAACACTGTAGAAGGTTTAAGCAGGTTCTGTGTTATTACTGAGGGATCAGCTTACAACTACGTCGCCGAAACAGTCAGTGAGCTAGGTGCCGATGTCAGAGTGATTAAGTTAACTCTCCTATATCCCATACCCAAGAAGTTCATGTCGAGAGCTTTAGACGGCTGTGAGAAGGTTCTCGTCGTCGAGGAACTCGACCCGTACCTAGAGTTAGTCGTTAAGAGTCTTCTCACTGAGCTAAATGTTAAGGTTGACATCTACGGTAAGAGCACAGGTCACCTGCCAATGGAGGGAGAGCTAAGTAAAAAGATTGTTCGCGATGCGCTACTTACAGCACTGCTTACTGGCAAGTCAGTAGTAAACGCTCGGAGTTATAGTGGAGTTCACCAGACCGCTAGAATAGCCCCGAGGCCTCCCCCTATGTGTCCTGGCTGTCCCCACAGGAATATGTATATAGCTCTCTTATTGGGTATTGCTAGAGCTGGCTACAGGAGGGACGAGGTCCCTGTTTTTGGTGACATAGGGTGCTACGCTCTCGGTGTGCAACCCCCTCTAGAGGCTATATGGACTGAGCACTCTATGGGGGCGTCAATATCTATGGCCATGGGTCTGAAGGTAGCTGGCTACGATAAACCCGTTGTAGCAGTCATAGGTGACTCGACGTTTTATCATGCGGGAATTCAATCTCTCATTGAGGCAGTACATAAGCGAGTTGATATGCTGGTAGTAATTGCTGATAACTCCGTCGTAGCTATGACTGGACACCAGTCAACGCCCGCGTGGTCTCAGCTTGAGTCTGGAAGGAGGTCTAGACCGGTATCGATAGAGAGCATAGTGAGGGCCGTGGGTGTGGACTACGTAGAAGTCGTCGACCCCTACGACATCGATAGCTCGATTGCGGCGTTCGAGGCTTTGCTGAAGAAGCCGGGCGTTAAGGTACTCGTAAGCAAGCATCCGTGTGCCCTCATGGAGGCTAGACTTAGGGGTGTCCATCGAAGGTATCGCGTGGTTGATGATAGGTGTACTGGGTGCTTAGCGTGTATTAGAGCTACAGGCTGTCCAGCAATGTTCTTCTATGGAGGTAAGGTGAGGATCGTTGAAGAAGACTGTCTAGGCTGCGGCCTCTGTGCGAAGTTCTGCCCCTATAAGGCAATAGAGGTGGTAGAGCTTGGTTAGAACAGTGAATGTAGCTATCGTGTCAGTGGGAGGGCAGGGGGGACTGACTCTATCTAGAGTGCTAGCAGTCGCAGCAGTACTTGACGGTCTCTCGGTAAGAACTGGTGAGACTCTGGGGATGGCGCAGAGGTATGGGTCCGTGGTTAGTTATGTGAGAATAGGGAGGAGTGTGCTCTCACCGACTTTCTCGGATGGCGAGGGAGACTACCTACTGGGGCTAGAGCTTTTGGAGACTGCTAGGGCTCTAAGACTCCTAAAACTTGGTGGGTTAGTTATAGTATCAGATACTATTAGACCACCTATATCAGCTAGCTTAAACCGCGAAGTCTACGACAAAAACAAACTACTGGATTATATCAGGAGTTACGCAGAAACTCTAGTAGTCCCCGCGCAAGAGCTGGCTACCAAAGCCGGAAACCCGAGGGCCGCTAACATGGTAGTGCTCGGAGTCTTCCACAAGTCCCAGAACTTTATCACAGACGCCTCCATAAGGAAAGCTATAGCGGAAGTAGTTCCTCCTAAATGGCTCGAAAGCTCTCTTAAAGCTTTCGAGTTCGGCCTCAGCCTATAGAAAAATACTACATACTTCTACGCGAAGGATAACACCTTTAACGAGGAAAAGACACTTTATTCTCTCTACTCATTCACCAATATACATTAGAGACACTATAGAGATGACTAATAAAATGGAAGTAAATCCTATAAGGAGGTCCACTATAAACATATAGAAGAATACGCCTGACTTCAGGATCATAGCGAGTGTTTCAATAGTTGCTCTAACTCCGTATAGCTCTCTGATGTAACTCCATATAAGGTAGTACATAATATTTAGGAGGAACGATCCGAGAACGGCCACTGCGGTTCCATTCGAGAAAAGCTCTCCGAAGGATGTCCCTCTATTGAGGGAGGCCTTAGTCAGAATGATTGAAGCAATCACGCTTCCGATAGCTGTTGCTGCCATTTTAGGAACTACGAGTGTGGACAGCATCGACCCTAAGACCATTATCGAAGAGCAAACCAAAATAAGGATTATCCTCCTCACGCTTCTCTCCTAGTAATCTAAGAAAACTGGCATTTAACCCTTAGATACCCGGCTATGAGGGAATCAGGCTGAGGTCACCTTTTGAGTCTCGGGTTAGCTATCTCGTCGAGTGCCATACCTATCATTACGAAGCCTATTCCAAACAGTATGAGCCCCAGCATAGGGGGCATTATCCACCACCAAGCGTTGTGTAGTAGAGCACCTCTATAATATGCTTCATTTATCATCCTTCCCCAGGTAGGTGCCTCAGGGTCTCCGAAGCCGAGTAGCTGTATTGATGCTTCTAGGTAGACTGCCGCAGGCGCTCGCGTCACAATTCTATATACTAAGTAAGGTAGTAGCTGTGGAGCTAGGTGTTTCATCATTATCCTCCACTCACTTGCTCCAAGAGCTCTAGCGGCTTCAACAAAGGTGCTTGCTCGTAAGGTCATAGTCCACTGCCTAATGATCCTAGCACCTCCCTGCCAAGAGAGTAGCACGATAACAGTATAGATCGTCCATAGGTTTCTTCCGAACGTTAAGCCAACAACTATTATGAGGGGTATTGTAGGTATGAAGTTCATGACGTCTATTAGGAAAGTTATTGCATGGTCAAGGCTTGTATCAGCTCTATAGCCTGCTATTAGTCCCACAACGAGCGATATGAGATTAGCGAGTGTAGCTACAGTAATGCCTACAGCTATTGCCGATCTAGACCCGTAGAGGTACTGAGTCCACACATCATTACCCGCAGCGTTCGTTCCTAAAACTCCGAACGCCTCACCCTTGATCCACAGCTTGACCTGGTTGAGTTTAACCTCTAAGGCCCCTTTGCTACACTGCATTAGAAAGTCGCTAGGGTTGCAGTAATACGTAACATTCACTAAAACGCGTATCTTTGTGTCTTTCTCGAGAATGAGGTCGCGTAAAGCGTTTACCATGCTAAACTCTTGTGATATAGCGTCCTTAACCCACGGGTCACTGATCTCAGTTATGTATCCTTGTTGGATATTCCTAATTAAGTTAGGGAGAGTAACTAAGGTTCTACACGTAGTAGGACCCTTATGATACGGGTAAATAGCTGCTACTTTCGTTGTTACTAAATCGTATAGTGAGTACACACCCTTAGGTACTTCAAGAGAGTACTCACGCTCAGGAGATAACGCGAGTTTTACGACGTATTTGTCTCCCCTCGCTAGAAGGTCTTCGTTTACTATGATGACCTCGACATTGTACCAAGCTTCACCTGCTCCAGCGGGATACGTTGCATTAAACACTATGTCGACTTGTGCCTGCTTAGCAGGTCTATAGGGGTAGTATACGTAGTCGTTAGAAACCAGTAGGACGCTGGCTTTGCCTTCACCCCGAATTTCTATCTTAGTAACTCCACCAGCGCTTGTCGTAACAGATACATCTCCGGAGACCTTCTCACCGGCGACGCTGAACTCGGTAAAGCTCTTGATTATGTTCCTAGGGACGTCTGGAGGAGCTGCCCATTCCGGAATAGCGAAGTCCGCAGCTACAACTTCTCTGGAAAGCGGGGAGTACGGCGTCAAAACCGACGCTAAAATGCCGGGGATTGCTAGAATAGCGATGAGAGCGACTCCCCCTAAAAATGACTTCTTCTTTAAGACGAGCCTTAAGAGTGTCTCACTGTAGCTTGAGCCTCTAGCTGTAAGCTGTGTAGACTTCGATGGTTCGCGCTTACTCATTCTACCCACCTGTTCTTATTCTCGGGTCAACAACTACTAGAATAACCTCAGCAACAAATAGAGACACCACGTTTAGAAGTGCTGAGATAGTGAAGAACGCCGACATTACTGGGAAGTCCCAAGTTTGTAGAGCAACATACGAAAAGCTAGCTATTCCCGGCCAATTGCATATTATTTCGAATATTATTGAACCACCAAATATGTCCGGTATAGTGTAAGCTAGCGACATAACTAAGGGGGGTCTTACGTTAGGAATAACGTGCCTACTTAACGCAGTTCTCTCATCAAGGCCTTTAGCTACTGCGGTTACGTAGTAGTCTTGACCCATTTCTGATACTACTAGCTGTCTTATGTAGTATATCCAGCCACCAGACCAGGCGATTAGTGCTGCTAGTAGCATTGGTGACATATACCAGAGTAAGTACCTAAACTGCTC
>Ga0105162_1000748_pt1 | contig 19892 bp, 18 predicted proteins | sample JNZ201metaG_FD_81532 | JGI IMG/M metagenome (GOLD analysis project Ga0105162, IMG submission 81532) | Hot spring microbial communities from Jinze hot spring, China to study Microbial Dark Matter (Phase II) - JNZ 20120812A | ecosystem: Environmental > Aquatic > Thermal springs > Hot (42-90C) >...
GGAACAGGGTGCCGGCGCCTCTGGTTAACCGGCTGTCCGACAGGGCAGGCCGGGTAGCTACGCGCCAGCCGATAAGGCCTGAAAGCATCTAAGGCCGAAGCGGCCCCTGAAAATAGGCGTCCATCGGGCTGGGGCTAGAAGACCCCGTTGATAGGCCGGGGGTGTACGCGCCAAGCTTCGGCGAGGCGCTCAGCCCACCGGTACTAATCGCCCGAAGGGGTGTGCTTTTTGACCTCTGCGCCGCTTTTTTTATTCTGTCCAGCCCCTCTTTTCAATTCTTTTTATGTTGTTTTTTATTTTTTCGTATGCACCGCGTTCGACACTTTCCACTGTCACTATCCTGCACCATCCGTTCCCCAAATCGCGGTAGATTATTGTCGCTAGCCTCCCCCTTGCTCTCCAGCATCGATCACCATATTTGGGGGCATACTCGTGGTACTCGCGAAACTCGCCCTCCTTTAAACCGATTATTTCATCTAGATCTTCGACTTGGATTTGCTCAGGAACTTTTAGCATAATCAGGTTAGCTACTTTCAATGCTTCTTCAGCTTCGCGTGTCGTCATCGATTTTATCACTTGTCTTTTTGCTTTTAAATAGCTTTCTCAAGATTAAACTATTTATATAGCCCTCAGGCTTTCAAATAATGATGAAAAAGGCCCTAAAGCTACTGGCTGTTGCAATTATTGTTGGCAGTCTCATGCCAGTGTGCGCACCGAGACATAGTAGCGCGTTTGTGCTAGACACATTTGTGGATAGTCGCGACTTGGAGATAGTAGAAAAAGCAGGGTTGGATAGCGTAAGCATTCATAGCATTCAGGATTTGCTCAACAGGGACATCCCGGAAACCGCAAAAACATCTTTATCTTCGGCGCAGGAAGAACTCGCGGCGGCGCTTGAAAAATATGACGAATTAAAATCAATCAAGACAAAGATGGTGGCTGAAGAAGCAATATCTTCCGTTCTTTCGCTTTCCATTTTTACCTCATACTCTTTGAAGTGGCGCAACATCACCACTAAGGAAAAGACGCTTAAGGAGATAAGCAAATATCTCAAGGGAAAGAATTTGATGTATTTTGCCATTCTGGCCGACATCGCTGTGCTTCTGAATTATGCGCGAGACAGCATGAGTGCAAAGGCGCTGGCGAGAGAAATAAACCAACACATCAGCAATTTCTGCTCACATTTGTATGATTCAGTTGATTACTGCGAAACGGAGGTATCAAGAGAAATTTGTTTTTTGAAGCAGGCGGGCGTCGACGATAAGAGTGTTCGTGATTACTTCGGTAGCGCCTTAGACGGCATATACGAAACATACAGAGCATACACAAGAATTGTTGGGGAGCCGACGGTCGTGGGTGGAGGATATATAACAATAGAAAATTTAAGGGTGCCTGCATATATAGTCACTGGCGTAGCACACCTGAAGGAAGCAAAATCGAGGATGAAGAAGATAATAGATGATCTTGATGCTGCAATGATGTATGGTGGTGCTGAGCCACCGCAGGATTTTGTTCTAAAAACAGTGCAAATTGCAAAAGAAGCTATCGAGAACACTTCTAGAGTTTACAGCGGTCTCAAAGGAATCCGCGATAGAGTAGTTAACTTGTATGAGAACAAATTTGATGCTGTGGAGAAAGATATCGAGAACGCGCGGGCGCTCATAAATGAAATGAAGAGCTACGAGATAGACAAAGTTACACAGGAAGTAATTTCGAGCTTGAACAACGCTGTGAATTTGCTTGAGGGGGCGGGGGCAACGATTATTAACCCGCTGTCGGTTTCGGATGCGCCAGCAGACATCCTTTCTCGCTCACAAGGCAAGCTGGATGCAGCATCTAGGATGTCATCTTCCGCAAAAGAGGTTTATGCGAGTGGAAGAGGTTTGTGGGGCACGATTGTTGTAAACAGTTTATTGAAGCCCTCTGAGCAGCGTGTCAGGGAAGCAAGGAGCGACCTGTTGTTTGCACATCAGATCACAAGAATGCTAGCTGAAAGCGCAGTTTCGCTGATGAATAAAAAGCTACCGGAGGTTAAAAACAACTTCGCACAGGCGAAAGCGGAAAACAGGCTTTCTGGTAGTCTTGCGGACATAATAGCTGATTACATATCATATGCTGAAAACCTTTCGGGAAGGATTGTGGCTAACATGAATGCCGGCTGTGTCGGAGCTGTCTGTTCCGATGGCAGGTTCGCACTGGCACGGCTGGCAGTTTCGGCGGGCGTTCTAACGGGCAGAATTGAGGGGTTGGGCCCGCTGCTTGCGGAAACGGATTTGCTGGCGGAAGACACAGAAAAAATCTTGAACGCTGCGAAGTATGATGGTTTCAACACCGTGCTGGCGGAAAACAAATTTAACTTGGGCAGAAAACAGCACATTTCTGCTAAAGAAATAATCGAGAAGGGCATCCTTGACAAAATAGATGTTGCGGTGGAGAGACTTGATGACGCAAAATCGTGTTACATCCAAGCATTTTCGCTTCTTTCAGGGCTGTATAGTGTAAAAATAAATGAATTGAGAAGCGTCAGGAATGACATAGCTGAAAAAATCGCTTTCATTGAAATTGTTGTTGAAAACGCGCCCCGCGAGGTCGCCAGCAAATTTGAAGAAATAAAGGAAAACTTCAACAAACTTAATGATTTTTACGGCGATTTTGATTTGATGAAGGTGGCTGGCAGGCTGCAGACAACAAAAATGTCTTACGAATTTATTAACAGTGCCTGTGATGAGTTGATAAGAGAAAATCCGTGGCTCGTTGCAAGGGTCCTCAGAATAGAAAAGACAATTACTTTTTCTGAACAACCCATTCCTGGGAAATCCTGCTTGGCGACGATAACAATCACAATAACCAACACAACACAGAGAAAAACACCACGCATAACACTCAGCTACACCTACAACGGTATGCCAATCGGTGAAATCATTGTTACTGGTGCGACAGATTTCTCTGTTGACTACGACGAAACACTTGGAAAGACCACTGTTTTATATACCATTGATGCCCTCGAACCCGCCGGCACGCCAGGCTGCACAAAAATCATAACAATAAAATTTGAAACGGTTGCGATTGTTCTTGATGTTGGAGACATTCAACAGATGACAAGAACTGACACGATGATTGCTGGCGACAGAGTTGAAAACATAACAAACGAGGAAATACTGTTTTTCGTTCCAGTTACGGTATACTCAGCTATAGACTTCGATGAGGTCGATGTAAGCATACCAATACAAAGCGGAAGTGTTAACAGAGCATTGGTTTGGTGCGAAAAGATTGACGAAAACGCTCAAGCATCTGCCACCGTAAAACAAGTTACAAGAGAGGAGCACAGGACCACCTTTGTTGTAAGTATACAAAACATGCAGGCTGGCTACAACTTCCAGTTCGCGGTCATTTTCGGCCTATCTCCTAACACTGTTCAGAAGCAAGTTGTGGAAACGACATATACGCAGGTGTGGGAGAACAATGTGGTCAAATACAACTACAGAGTTAAGGTTAAAGTAACTAACCCATGGGATCTGGATGTCGAAAATGTGTCAATAAACTATGTTGTATTCAAAGGTGTCGAGAAAAGGACAATAACGGTCGAGTATGGAGAAAGTGTCATCTTGCCCGAATTGCTACCTGCAAACATAACTGTAACAGAAAGCGTGAGAGAAGAAAACGGTTGGAACTTGTGTTGGGAGATCGGGCGACTGGCTGCAGGTAGATCCGTCACTTATGTTGTAAAATATACAGTTGTAAACTTGCCTGCAACGGCTCAGTATATTTACTCTTCGATTGTCCACGACATCGTGGTGATGGAAAACACAATCAGGGTGCTGGAAAACATCGGTTTCGATGTTTCTTATGAAAACGCAAGGATAAGGGAATTGAAAACAACGCTTGAAATTGGGAAAGGCCACATGGACGCTGGAGAATACAACAAAGCACTAGAGGTTCTTGTTCCTCTATATGAGCTCGCGTGCCAGACAAGAGACAGCATATTGAGCAAGTATCAGCTGTATTTATCGATAGCTACGGAAATCGAATCCATTTACCGAGAATACTACGGACTACTCGGTTATGCAGAAACTGTGAAGAACTTCCAACCTGTCGCACACGCTGCAACATATATAACAAACGCGAGGGATGAGATAAACAATTATATCAGGCTGGCGGCGGAGGCGGCAGATCGAGGTATGCTACAAGACGCGGAGAGGCACTTAAACAATGCAAGAGAATCGATTTCGCTTGCGAAGAACAGCTGCGACAATATCATAAGACAATACCTCATAAGCCGCAGGGACGCGATAAAGGACAACATAAAAATGATTGTTGATTTCGTCTCGCAGGCGCAGGCGCTACATGTATTGCAACATTTCGCTGGCTTGCAAAGTATCATTGAAAAGATAAGCGACTCATATTCCAGCTTCAACAATAATATCATCAGCGGTCGCTATGTTGACGCGCTGACAGGACTTTTCTTCATAGAGAATGACTTAAGAACAGCAATGGATGTGCTGTCGGCGAAGTTGTATTCAGTAGCAACAACAATTCGTAACAAAGTTATTAAAGCGGCGAGCTCGCTATCGGCTGTCGGGGATAATTATAGCAGAACTTTGGAGGCTGCCAGGCTCGCTGTATCAGTAACAGTTTCAGCTCCGCCAGAAGTTGTTTCAGCTTTGCCATATGACATAAGCAGTCTGCAAGACTACGATAGTAAATGGTTGATGGATTACAAAACCGTTGTAATGAGCACAACGCCGGTGCAGGACAGCATAAACGCGAGTTACGAAAATGGTGACTACATGGGTGTAATAACTGTTGCGTCGCAGTATCTTCCTGTCTACCACTCAAAGGAAATTGCGATGAGGTCAGGTCTTGGCGGGATGGAAACAATGATAAAAACAATGCGTGAGTTGAGCAGAAGCGAAATTGAAAGAGTTAAAAAGAAACACAGCAATCTTGATAAAATCGTGGAGAGAACAGCGGACAACACGATTGTAAGAGCAAAATTGAATGAGGCGGCGCAATTGATAAGCCAGGCGGAGACTTGCCACTCAAATGGCGCATACGCAAATGCTTATGTGCTCGCTTCTGCTGCTGACCAGAACCTCATATGGATTGATGGGAACATAGGCTATAGACCTGCGCCGGCTGGGCCAAACATTTTGTATATCGCGTGTGTTGTGACGAGCATTCTTATAATTTTCCTTGGGCTGCTTTTGGTACTCGCAAGGAAGAAGAAAGAAGTAGATTTATTTAGCAGCGATGTTCCATCTCACTAATGGTTGTTTTCCAGCATGCCAGCATACATAGGCGGTAGGCCCTGCCGTGATCAAATTCTTCTGATCAACCAAAAAATTTATTTCTGAGGAGCATTCGTGGTAGATTTTAATATGGTTCGCTGTCAAACCGCCGAAATACAAGTAATTCATTGTTGTGTCGGCGGGCACCCAACCATATTCCGTGTAGCACTCTGTCCAAGCGTGGAAGCTTGAGTCTTGGTGTAGAGACAACCCTATAGCAATTCTTGCGGGAACACCATTCGCTCTAAGTATTGTAGTAAGCAACGCAGCCATATCATCGCAGTCACCGTACCCGTCCTTCAAAGTTGTTCCAGCCATTTTTCTCTCCTTCGATGTTATTTTATACTTTATGTTTTTTGCCACCCACTCCGCCGCTTTCATAGAAGTGTCCCACCTATTCTCTCCTCTCAATTCCTTCGCAAGTAGCAAAACCTGCTCATCAAATTGCACCCCCGCAGGCAAATCAGGGGAGAGAAAAAGTTCGTTCTCGGCTATCCCGCTGTTAAATGGTTTGTGCGGGCGGACGGAAAAAGAACTCGTTATTATAACAAGTTTTACTCGGATTGTAATTGCGCTATATTCTTTGCAGTTTGAGAATTTTGCAATTAAAACTCTATTTCCCCCCCGCGTTTCCTCTGTTTTCAGTTCAAATTTGTCAACTCCTACGCATTCAACCCTCACGAATGGAATTATGTTGTCGGCAACTTTCTGATATGGTGTGGCGGGCGGGATGTAAATAACACAAGTCAAGTTCTCTGTATGCCCTGTTGGCACAATGAAGATTTCTTGGGTATAATCAACCCTCCTTTCATCTGTTTTAAGATATACGAGCCCCCCAACGGTAAACTCGGTAGAACCAAAAAAGATGAAAAAAAGACCTGCGGCGCTAATAAGGACAATAAACAATATGGAAAAAAACCTTGTTATTTCTTTTAACTCCCGCCCGCGCATCAATTTATAAAGACTGCGACGGCTATTTAATTGTTAAAACCTTTTGTTGTTTTTTGGGGGAGGAAAAATGATGCAATATTGTGACAACTGCGAAAAGAGCGTGGCAGCATATATTTGTTCTGCATGTGGGCGAAAGCTATGTCCTTTTTGTGCAACAATAACAAGCAGGCAAAACAAACAGCATTTCCTTTGTCCCGCCTGCGGAGAAGCAACACCCATTGGCACTGCTCTTCTGTTCCGTCCACGCTGTTCTGTTTGCGGACGGGCGGTGCATATAAACAGTCTCGTAATACACCCGTTTGGTTGCGATTCTTTGAGGAAGTTCTGTAGTACATGCCAAGAGGAGAAGGAAAAGGAGGAATGCGGGAAAAGGTGTATTATAGAGGCAGTCTGCAAACGCTGCCTCAAAAAACTTGGTTGTGCAGTGATTGGGAGATCCCCCACGACGGGAAGAAAAAGGATTTTGAGATATTTGTGTCCGCGCTGTGGCGGGACGCTTTCTTCGTTCTGAATTATCTATTTATATAGCCTTCCTCCAAATCTTTTCTTGATGAGAGCGCGGTGGAGTGCATTAATAGTAGTCGTTTTGATGGCAGTCGCAACCGTACCGGTTAGCGTGAGCACCACTTCGGGCGGCTGGCGGATATTAGATGAAAAAACAAATGTCAGCGAGTTATTTCCTTCAGGAATAGACTACAAAGAAGTAGTTGATAGGGGGCAAACCTGGTCGTCTTCTGACATATATGCAGATAGAGATGAGATTCTGAAGCAGAAATCGGGGGGAGGAGGGTTAACTACTAACAGCATAATGGCAGCCGTAGGGGCTGGAGCGCTCGCGGGCGCTCTTGGTTCTATCAAAGGAACCGCAATTGGTGCTGGTTTAGGCATCTTTGTTGCTGCTACCACGATGCTGCTCAGTCAAAAGATAGGGGACACAAGCCTTCTAAATAACAACATAAAAAGAGCGTCGAAGAGGGTAATAGAAATGGCTTGCCAGAACTTCCTCTACTTGTATGATGCTGGAGAAATAAATGAAAACGACCAGCTCGTGGTCTCAGCGCTTTCGGATATAAAGTCGGCCGTAAAAATAGGCGTGAGGGCGACAGAAAAGAATGATCTCGACGATGTGACGAAGTATGTCGTCAGAGCAGTAGAGAAGTTGGAGAGTGCAAGGACAACTGCCGTTGTTGTCAGGAGAGATACCATCGCATCAACATCGGATATACCAGCAGTATCGGGAGGAATATATGTGGGGCTCCCGGCGTGGTTTAATGTAGAAAACATAAACACATATGTTGAGAACGAGTTCGAGTTTATTTCTGTTAGGGATGACCTGCCATTTTCAGTCAGAATTGCTTTCACAGATCTGAAGGATTTGATTGTCTTCGCCGAGCGGACCATGGGGCTGAACATGAGGAGCATAAAAACAATGTATATCAGGATTTGGATGGACACATACCTCGAAAACGCGAGCACCTCTTACATCGGTAGCGAGGTTGAAGAGCTGGCAAACACAGTAATCGAAAGCATAAAAAACGACCTTGAGGAAAAGAAGGATGCTCTCATATCGGCGGGGACTACTCCTGACTTCATAGCAAGATACAAAAACATGTTGGACAAGCTTGCCTTTTATGCAAGGGTAAAAGACTATACGAACTTGAAATTGACCGCCGAGACCTGCATTAACATGTATCTGCTGGAAAGTGAGCGTTTGAAGGTTGTGCATGAAAATCAACTTGTGTCGCTGGAGGCTTATTATAGGAAAGTGCAGGAAATTGTTGATTTTGCTTTAAGAAAAGGATTGGCGGTCGGTGATGTGCCCGTGAGGATGAGCAGGGTGCAGGCGACAATATCATCGGATGTAAGGGATCTGCTAAGGAGAGGAGAAGTTGTTACCGCACGCACAAAGCTCGAAAATGTAATAGATGAACTGAGAAACATCGAAAACGAGATGAGACAAATTATAGGGTCTGTCATTCCGGACTACATAGAAGTGACGCCCTCCGATGTTATGCCAGTGAAAAACACAGGGGGGAGGGTATATTTCAGGCAAGTTTTCATAATAAAAAACACGAGCGGGATAACAGTTACGAACACGAGAAAGGTTATCGGTAGCGTTCCTGAGGGGGTATCAACTGCCTATGCTGCTATCTACAAATACACGAAGAACCTTGACGCGCGCATCAAATTTGAGGGTTCTGATGTGGTGATAGATATAGTAAGCGCTGCGCCAAATGCAACGGCGCAGGTATCAGTATGGTATTGGTTGCAGGCGCTCGAAATAACTCAAACAAGAGAAATAGTTTCCTGCGCAGACACACTCGTTACATTAAAATACACATTGAACCTGAAGAACAACACAAATGTGTATATCAAGGACATCCCGCTGACAATACCAACAAACATACCGCAGGTAAGAATAAACAAAGTGGATGTCATTTATGGGGCGAGGAAAGCTGAATTGTCAGGAACTGATGTTGTTTTAACTCTTTCAATCGCCCCCGGCGAGGTTGTTGATGTGGCATTTTGTATAGTCGTTGAGGGGCTAGATAAAAACATTTCGTTGATAACGCCAAGCGCGGTGATAGAAAATTGGGCATCTGAAAACTCTGACTACATAGTAAAAACTGCGCAAATGAGAATTACAAACAAGCTCGGTAGCAAACTTGATAATGTGCAAATAAACATCCCCGTGGTGCAGGGCACATACCATTTGATTTTGCTCGACAGGTTCGGCGATGTTATTATGCAAACAACAATACCTCCAGGCTCTGATGTTGTCAGCATCCCTGCAAATATAGCGGAAATACCTACCGGCGGGCTCTATATGTATATAGTATACAAGATACCAAACGAGAAAGTATGGGTTGAGTTGATGTTGGACGCGCTGGCGGAAAACATAAAAGAGGCTAACTATAAGGTAGAACTGGCTGGGAAGTATGGTGTAAATACACAAGGAATACTGTTGGAGATATCTGAGGCAAGGACCGCGCTCACAAGTGCAAGACAAGCATATGAACAGAAGGATTACGCACTGGCGAAGGAATATATACACAGTGGCTTAGAGAGGATTTCTGAAACGCTTGCACACCTAAAACACATAATCAACAGCTATATGACTGAGGAAAACAGGGCTTTGATGGCAATAGATCTGGCGGATAATAAGTGCGGGCGGCTCGGCAGGATATTAACTGAGCTCTCACAGCTGATACCGAGCGATCTGCTAGAAGTATACCGTGTAGCATACAACGATGCTGTGTCGAAGGTATCGCAGGCACGGCAGGCGATAATTCAAGGCAAGCCCACTGAAGCAATGCAACTTGCAGAAGATGCCATCGAATCTGCTGAAAGGGAGATCGGCAACATAAGCGTATATGTGGAGCAAGCGATATCGGGGTTGTCAACAAGAGTGAATATGCGGTTGGCGGACCTCAGGGACAGGATCTCGGAAGCAGAGAACTATGGCATTGACACAACATCGATCAGAATATACCTCTCGATGGCCGAAAATGACTTAACAGCAGCGATGAATAATGCGAGAAGTGGTTTCTACTCCACCGCAAAAGAGCTCTTGAATTCGGCTGATCAGGCGACAACTACAGGCATAAACACAATCAACACGAGCATAGCAAGGGTGGGAAGAAATATAATGGACAACATATACACGGCAGTTGTCAGGCTCAATAAGAGCATGCAGGAAGCATTTGAGCTGGTTGAAAATTATTATCGCGCCGTCGGGCAAGCCGAGCGGGACGAAAACTACCCGATACTGCGAAACATGCTTAACAGGCTCAATTCTGAATTAGCAACCACAACGATGAGTGTAAACACGCTGAAGGAATCTGCGGAAAATGTATCAGACTACTTGATGATACTAAAGAACAGGCGGGAGATTGAGTCAGAGATAAGCAGAATAACATCTGAGCTGAATGATGTGAAAGAAACTATGAGGCAAGCGATATATGAAAGGAAGCAGCAAGCGGAAATATTGATCTCATCGATGGAACAAATGCTCTTGGATACCGCAAAGGCAATTAGGGAAATAAGCTCAGTGAATAAATCGCTTGTTGTGGAGTATGAAGAAACAACGGAAAACTTGCGCCTCGCCCTACAGAAAGCAAAGCTGTTTTACAATGCAGGTGCATACACGCTTGCAAGGGATTACATAGCAGATTACTACAGAGTTGCGACGAACATATACAGCGAGGTGATGGCTACATATAATACACTGCCAAACCCGCTTGTCGGAAGAATAACAATGATTCTGCTTGCTACCCTCGTGGCACTGGTTGTATTTGCCGCTTACATATATAGGCGCAACAAATTGCGACCGATATTGCAGGGAAGCCTCAGAAATCCTGAAGGAACAACATACCCGCCGCTATGAAAAAACAATTTATATAAAGCTCGGTCCCTGGTTTTTTGGTGGTGGCAGAATGAACATGCTGGAGGCGTTGTTGATACTGCTAATAGTGTGCACACTGCTTTACATCATTCACATTCTATCGAAGAAACCAAAAATAGCTGAGGAAAAGATAATAGTTAAATCGGAGATAACTGGAAACAAATATATAATCGAGCCACGAGCCGGTGCCGTCGGCGTAGCAGTAATCAACACAAAAGACCCCTCTAAGCCAGTGAAAAACTATTTGATGTTAGTTGTGACACCAGATGTCTCCGTCAGCGCGGAGAAGACATGGTCTGTAATAAGCAAAATAAAAGAAAGTGTTGATAGGGGAATAGGATTGCACGGGGCGCAGTATCCAATAAGGAAAATACACTTTTCAGAAATCGTCAGCTCGGATTGGAAATACACAGATGACTACGGAAATGCCTTTCAATTGCTCCCCAAACGCGCTTATCTTGTAAGAGTGGAAATCCCTGATGCTGACAAAGCGCGGGCAGCTCTTGACGAGTTGCTATACATAATCCAAGAGGAAAGCAAAAAAACGAAGCAGGCAGGGCTCCTACCGACATACATTCCCTTGGCGTTAATCGTTGAAAATTACCCCGAATTGCGCGTAATACCATCGCCTGTGGAGTTGCCACCGCAGCCGGAAAGAAAAATAATCCTGCCGGCTTTGTTTGAGGGGTGATTTTTGTGTTGTCGATTTGGATATTGTTGGTATTTACGCTTGCATCCATCGTCGCGACGCTGAGCTACATTGTGAAGAACATCAAGAAAAAGAGCCTTGAATACAATGATGTCATTCAACAGAACTTTGTAGGAGACCAAGTTGTTAAAGAGATTAGAGGCGGGCTATTTCGTCCGATCGACTCACCCGCGCCTCTATGGATGAATGTGGTTGAGTCCGACGGCTCGCACTGGACATATATGGCAGTCCAAATTAGGAAAGCGGAAGCGGTTGCGAAGCCGATAGATGAGATCACAAAAGAACTAAACCTAGAAGCCTGTGAATATATAGCTACAGGAGAAGCAACGCAGGGGGAGTTTGAAGCTGGAGCATTGTTCGCATATACAATATACCTGCGGGTGAAGACGACGCCCAGCACAGCATATCAAAGAGCAAGGGATATAATAACTATGTTTCAGAAGAGAGGATACACAGTTCAACCGATGCCTTTCTACCTCACTTATTATGGGGTGAGAGATACCTTCGGAAGATATACCAGCAGGCCGACGATGGTTCTTGTAGAGCAAGTAAAAATGCCACTTATACCAGCACAACCGGAAATACAAGTGCCCGCTGGCCCTACCAAACTACCAGAAACGCTGGAGGAGACAACAACTGAAAAAATGGTCCCCACTGAAACAGAAATAGCAGCAGGGACTGTGGACATGTCCTTATTTGACAAGTTCATATCACCACTCCATATTGGTTATCACTACTACACGGGCGAGCCGGTGTATATCGACATCGGTCATGAGCGCGACGCAGGTTTTCTCGTTGTTGGCCCCACGGGCAGTGGCAAATCCTATTTCGCTGGTTTCCTTGCTGAGTCGGCGGCGCTCGCCGGGAAGCGTGTAATTATAATAGACCCAGAAGGAACCCACATCGGTTATGGGATGGAAAATAGGGAAGACATGATGACTCCTGACGAAGTAAAAGCGATTACATACTTGACTGAGGAGTTGGGTTACTCATATACAACAACGAGGCTACCGGTAAAGGTTTTCTTGATTGGGCGCGAGGATGAAAATGTGCCTTACGATGAAATATTCAGGATAAATGTGAGTGAGATTTCTCCGCAAGCGCTGGCGCAGATTATAAAGATAGAAGACTCTCTGTCGGCAGCGCAGGAAGCGTGGCTGAGAATGATTGTTGAGATGCTTCGCAACGAGAAAGGCAAATACGATTTGAATGACATATTGAAAGCAACTAGGATGTTTATAAGAAATTGGGGCAGGTGGGGCAAGAAATACAGAAAATACCCTGATGAGTTTCTTCTGATTGAAGAGAAATCGAAGGGGCCTGGCATATACAAAAATGTTGCAAGCGCGATGTACAGGAGAATAAGGGAGCTGAATGAAAAACTGCCCGGAATATTTGTTTCTGAGGGGGGAACGGATCTCAGGAAAGAAGCTGAGGAAGGCAAGATAACAGTAATAACATTTGGGGTCGATGTCAGAAACGATGACAACTTGCTCAGCGGTGTGGTCGATTACATAATGAATATGATTCTGGAATGTTTTGGACCGCGCGCTCCTGAAGGCACAAAAATGTTGCGTGAAGGTTTACACACGCTGGTAGTGTGTGAGGAATCGCGAAGATACATTCGGCCAGGCTTGCCAGCGCGGGAATCATTTAGAACTCTCGTGAATGAGGGAAGAAAGTATGGGATACATGTATGCGTATTGGCGACCAATGTGGGTTATATAGACAAGGATATTATAGGACAGCTCAACCTTGCGAAGATCATATTCAGACCTGATGCAAGCACACACGATGAGTATGTCAAGCTGATACCTAGTTCAGAAAGGGCAAATGTGAAAAAGGCATACGAGTTGATGGTGAGGGAAAACTGGCCTGGAGCAGCCGTGGTGATGGGTGGAGGAGTGAATACAAGGAAATGGGTGCTCTGCCGCCTGCTTCCACGGAGAACACTACACAGACCGAAGATGGATAGAAATGAGTGGCTGGAGTTCAGAAGGGGTGAGAAAGAAGAGGGAAAGGAGGAAGAAGAGGCGCCGGAGGAAGATATAATAGAAAAAGCAAGGAAAGTTTTGGAGGAATTGAGGAGGAAGAAAAGTTGATAGATTTATTTGTTATAAAGGACGATCAGCTGGTTAAAATATTTTCTTACGATGAAAAAGAAGGGTATTTTTCCGGCCTTTGCGTTTTTAGGGAGGAATATGCGCCACCGGTTATCATGAAACTGGGCGGATGTTGGAAGCTAATGTCAGCACCCTCCGGTAGTGTAGGCCTGCTTTACTTTCCCGAAGAACACTCATCCACAAAGGAATCATCGTCCGATGTTTATTCTATGATCAGTGCTTTCTTGGGAAATCCCGCAGAACTGATGATGGAAAAAACATACAACGGTGAAGGTGTGCATGTTCTTATGTGCTACCACCCCCACCTATTGGGAGCTTTGTGTTTTTCAGATGTGCTTGCGCGACTCTTGTCCGGCAGCAAAAAAATGAGGAGAAAAGTGCTGAATTGCTCTGCTTTATGGTATCTTATTTCACAAGAAGCTCCCTCCCCCACCGCAACTGCTTACAGTGTTATCCCGCACCACAATTTCTATACCCGCAGGATCGAGTATATACCCGAAGAGTTAATAACAATACTGCGCACCGAGCTGATACACAAAGATGGCCCAGAGGAATACTACATTTCGAACCACCCGTTCTATTATAGCCTCTTCATTCTCGCAGAGTTCGATTCGAAAGCGCCGTTGTATTTTTTGAAACTAGCAAAAGAGACTGGCACAGATGCTGCATATCCAATACTGCGTTCTGAGTTAAAAAAGTTTATTTAAGCCGACCGCCAAAAAGTATTTAAGACTGGAAAACCTAATTGGATGGCATCAGAGCTAAAGGCATATGATATTGATGAACATCCTGCGCTCGTGTCAAAAGCGCGCGAAGGAGAAGGTTATTTTGGTGTCCTTATTTTTAGGATAAAGATGCATCGTTTATACAGCAAGGTTTTGGAGCGCCCCGCCGATTTTATGATGAAAATTTACTCTTTGGAGAGAATTCTTTTAGAAGACGATGTCAGACAGAAAGTATTGCGCAGTCAGGCTCTGTGGCATCTGACTATTGAAGAACCAACAGTTTTTTATATTGTAAGGGGCGTAATTCCCAGTACGACGGGTATTATGATATCGAAAGATCAGGCGGACATCTTCAAAGCAGAACAGGTGCTGTATGAATATAATGAAATATAGGAGCTCTACAAGGATCACACATATTATTATATTTAAGACCGCCCGTTTTACCACGATTTCTTCCTGCTGGCAAGACTTGAACCATCAGCTGTTAGGGAATTTTTGGAAGTAGCTAAGGAAAAAGGCATAGATGTAGCATACCAGCTTGTACACAACGCGCTCGAGGTCAAACAGGGATTATCAAGTCGGGATAATACACCCTTACCGGCTTCGCTTCCCTAAGTAGCCTCTTTGCAAGCTCAAGCAAGTCCTCAGCTTTTTCGACTTCCTTTTCATCTACAAGATAAACTTTGCATCCTGATTTCTGAACCGCTCCCTCCGCCCAAGCAAAAGCACTACCGCAAGGATCGACTACCCAAACCTCTAATTTTTTTCCATTGCTCACAGGATCACCGCCCGACATCGAACATTTTTAGGGGGGCGCAGGCGCAAATAGTGGATTATTTTATTTCTTCGATGTCACTTTCTTCGACGGATTCAACTTCCTCTTCCCAACGGTCTGCGAATGTCTCGTAGAAGTCCGGCTCGACCTCCCAACCTTCCGGACCGATTTCCATTAGTGCTTCCTTGATTTCCTTGAGATCTTTGGGGTTTTTCACCTCGACGACATATGGCACACTGTAGCGGAACTCAACCCAAACCCTTACTTTTTTTCTGTCCATCGTTTTTTTTAAGGGTCGATGGGTATTAAATAGTAGTTATGAGGGTAGAACCAAAGGATTGGGAACCGATAATCAAACAGTGGATGCGGGAAGCGGGATTGAAGGAGCTAAAAAATTACCCCCTCGAGGTTAGGATTAAAAGAGGACATCGTTCCGGTGGCGAGTTTATGTGCTGTTTAACCAGAGGGATTATCATCATAAAGCTCCAGCCCGCATATGATATAAAGGAAGCCAAGCGCATCTTCTACCACGAGTTTTGCCATTACCTTCAGCACATTAAAGGCAAAAAAATGAGCCAGCTGGAGGCGGACAAATTTGCCTACGGGTTGACGGGGGAGCGGGGGCCCTATCTTCGCAGGCAGGAAGCCAAGCGGGCTGCCTGGATTGAGAACAAAAAAGAAGCGCTAAAAATGGCGAAGGAGCTGGGAATAGAAATAAAAATAGTTGGATCTTGTCCAAGAGGCGTCCTTCTCGAGGCGAGGCTCGGGGAGAAAGCTCATAGAGCCGTGGGATGGGGAAGGATGGCAAGCTTCCTCAGAAGTATAAAAAGTGGTGGAGAATGGTGGGAAGGCGGATGGGGTTTTTAGGAAGAGGCGTGCCGCGGTATCAAAATTTCAACAGGTTGTATACATTCTTGTAGGGAACAACTTTAATCGGAGTATTTCCCTCGAGAACCACTGCTTTGTCTGGCTCTCCTTCTAGCTTTTTTATTCTCTGATACCACTGTAGTCCCTCGTATGTTGTTTCGTATTCCACAATGTCCTTATCGCTTAGCTCCAGTTCTTTCCTCTCTGCATAAAAGACGAGCCTCGGAGGAGAAAAAAGAAGTTCTGCGTTCACCACTGTTTCCTCAGCGAATGGGAAAGGTGTGAGAGCATTAAAACCCTCACGGCTGCCCTCGTAAGTGAGAGTTCCCTCTGAAATGTCGACCGTCCACCGGTTTCCCGTACAATGAGTAAGGATTGTTCGGGACGGGTCCCTGCGTAGGCTTCCGCCCCACATTTCGAAATCTTCGTTCATTGCGGCGTACTTAGCAAACTGCTCTGCGATAAGTTCTGCCCACTCCCGCGGGATTTTAAATTTTATCCTCATTTTTCACTCACATATAAAAGACGCTTTGTATATATAAGCTTTTACTCTGCTAAGGCCTGCGGGGCTGTCGGCTTATTTATAAGAAGGTGGCGAAATAACATTATATATTGCTACCTTCTCCCTCCCGTTCTTTCCTGCTATTATCATAGCGTAGCCTCTGTGCGTCGTCGAACCGCCCTTTTCCCAGAGGCAAGGGATCTTCTTGCCGAAGGAAAGGTATATAAAACTTTGCAATGATGTATTCTAGGGGTGTGGCGGTGGGAGAAATAATATATGAAGTACCGCAGGAAAACAAAGTGCTTGCGTGTGCAATTGATGTTAATCTCCCTGTTTACAACCCAAAGTGCACCACGAAGGTAATAATAGTGTTGCAAAGAAAGAACATGTGAACGAAAAATTTACAGCGAAGGAAGGCAGCATAGTGCATCTATACTTCAGAAGCGGGTCGTGGCGAAGATCGTCGTGGCAGAATCAAGGGAGCGTAAACATAATTTTGTGGACAAGAAAACCGGGGAAGTGGTGATAGGCAGAATAAAAAACCTGCTGCCACTTCAAACAGACAAAATTGACACAAATGAAATCGCTGCGGAAATAGAGAATAGATATAAGGCACAACCCAGTAAGTACGATCCAGTGGAAATTTTATATTATTTTTGGATCAAGCAGGGTTTGGCTCCTGCCCCGGTGGTGTAGCTCGGACAATCATACAGCCCTTTCGAGGCTGCGACGCGGGTTCAAATCCCGCCCGGGGCACCATGTTGCTCAAGCCTTAAAAGAAATTTTGTTATTCACAGCGCAAACTCGTTGTGGCTATTGCGGACTATAAATCTCTTTCACGGAAGAGAAAAGAGCGACAAAAAGGGCAATTTCGAGAAGGAATATGACTAGCCTATCTGTAATCGTCATTTTTGGCGCCGGGACAACCGCCGCAAGGAACAACAAAAAAGCCACACAAAGTGTTGTTAGCAAAGTTTTAGGCGCGGTCATTTGAACCCATAATAAAAAATCGGAAGGGATTATATATAGCCGCTATTTAAAAGCGAAAAGGCTTTTTGCTAGTTTTGGATGATCTGGAAGTCTCTGGATTGCGCGAAGAGATTTTAGAAAACCCTTGCCGTTTTGCAATGATAAAAATCTTCGAAGATGCATGGCTACTGTGACGCGCTATCTAGATTCAAAATTTCTGCACCCGCGCCACGCTTCTTTTTTCTGGATCCAGCCGTGGTACTTTCCACCGTAAAAACAACCTATATGGGGCCCTGTCACCCGCCCCCATTTACAAACCCAGCAACCTCTATCTGTTGGCACACTTGTTTTCTCCCTCTGATCGTGATATTTAACCGGCTGCCTATTCAGGACGCACCATTCTTCATATGCTCTGCGGGAGAGTTCATCAGCAATTGCATTCTCTTCCCTCGGGATCCATTTGAACTCGACACGCGGGAAATCATTTAAAAGCTCTAACGCTTCCAAGCGAGTTTTTTCATAGTAACCGCCGTGGCACTCCCAGAGCCCGCTCATCTGATTTACCAGCAATTGAGAATCGCTGAAGAATTTTATCTCCTCATCCTGCCACCCTTTTTTTGCAAGCCACTTGAGGGCAGAAACAAGGGCAGCATACTCGGCAACATTGTTAGACATCCCCTCTCCAGAACCAACTACCCTTGCTTCTTGGTATATTTTTTCACCGTTCCTGAAAACGACGAAACTATATGTAGCCACCCCGCCAGGGTTCACAGGCTCGCACAACCCATCGATGTAAATTGTTATCATCAAAAATAATTGTCTTTGTGGCTTTTTAAATAGTTTTGGAACAACAAGGTTTTTTGGAATGAAGACAGCCATGACAAAAATAAACCTTCCTGGAAGGGGTAGCAGCACTTTGCGGGTATTTCCATATATAGGACAAGTAGAGGGCATTCCAAAGTTTTTATACAAGCAACAGGAACAAATTGCAAAGCTGGTTGATAAAAACAACCTTTTATTGGTGTGCGCGCCAACAGGGGCGGGAAAGACGACTTGTTTGTTGTTGTATGCTCTCAACAAGATAATGAGATACAAAAAAGCGTGGATGGAAAAAACAAGGGCAGTCCTAAAAGAAGAAGGCATTCCTGAGGATGTAGCGGATGAGCTTTGTGAGGAATTGTTGAGGGGTGGCAACATCGTCCTGAAGCAAGGAAAACCATGGTATTCTAAGAGAAGGAACTTCCGCATACTCCCTCCGACCTTCGGGAGACTGAAAAAACACGGTCTTGTAAAGGCAAAAGCGGAGGGGAAGGAAATTGTTATAGAGGGGCCCCCCGTTCGCCAGGGCAACATTGTCTATTGTTACAACAGCCAGCACGGTTTTCTCACAGCCACGAGGTTGATTGAAAAAGTGGCACATACAATACCTATAACAGCAACTGACCTTGTTATCACAGATTTAAAAAACCTTTTTGAGGCCGGCAGGCGCGCCGATTTAGTAATAGTGGATGACATACACCTGTGCAAGGACATTCAGAGGTTAAAGGTTTTGCTGAACTACTTGTGCTTCAAAAACGAGGGTGTAAAAATAGTGTTAACAACGGCGCCAGTTGAAAATCCAGATGACCTCGCGAAATACCTAATGGGAAAGGAAGCAACGGTTTTTTCGGCGGGCGCCCATTTAGGGACGGTAAAGATAACTGTATGTGCGACAACCGCTAAAAAACCGCTTCATCCTGAAAAGCTTTTAGAAAAACAGCCGCCCCGCGAGTGCGCTGTGAACATAGATTACGATGTGATACACCCATCGTTCATTGTCGATTACATGCTCGCAGATGTAAAAAAACCGCTTGAAAGAAGACAACTCTTTCTTGTCAGCCGCCACGGGACGATCAGCGCAAGGCTATTGAAACCCCCAATTTCCCCCTTGTGCGAGCCAAGCGAATGGGATTTACTGTGCCTTTTGAGGATGTGTGCGGGGGCGGGAGATAAAAAAATGACTTCGCTTGGGAACACAATAATAAGGACGCTGCTAGAAATGAAGCGGGCGGGGCTGGTCTCGAAAAAGGGAAACATATGGAAGCTCACAAAGAAAGGTGAAAGAGTTTCGGAGTTGTGTGGATTATTAAGTATCCCGCCTGCAACCAAGTGTTCTGTAATATCGAAGGGAAAATACGAAAAAATTTGTGACGCAAAAATGGCTGTGGGCAAAATAAAAATAGAATGTGCAAGGGGGAGAAGAAAAATAAAATGGGAGTCGGCGGGTATAATTTTTAAGGAGGGCAGCGCCGTGACGAAAGATGTCTTAAAGAAAGCGATGTATGCTTTGTTCGGTATAAGCATGCACGATGTCTATGAATATAAAGACGAAGAAAGCAGGTGGACGATATTATACTTTGCACCTGCGAAGGCATCTGCAATTAATGGCATAAAAAAGCACATTAGGCAACTGGCTTCTTTTATAGCATCCGAAGCCAATTTATAGGTTAGGGGGTAACTAAGTTAGGGTGATAACTGGAGCGGGGTGGGGCAGCGTGGAGTGCCCGCCGGGCTCATAACCCGGAGGTCGGAGGTTCAA
>Ga0105162_1000749_pt1 | contig 19889 bp, 15 predicted proteins | sample JNZ201metaG_FD_81532 | JGI IMG/M metagenome (GOLD analysis project Ga0105162, IMG submission 81532) | Hot spring microbial communities from Jinze hot spring, China to study Microbial Dark Matter (Phase II) - JNZ 20120812A | ecosystem: Environmental > Aquatic > Thermal springs > Hot (42-90C) >...
GGACGGAGGGCGATGAGGGCGAAGCGCCAGTAGTCTACTGGGAATACCTCAAGCGCCTCGTCTATCCACACGCCTACTCTCTTACTCTTGGAGAACTTTAACCCCTTAAATAGCAGGTACTCAGTTGAGGCGACGGTCCACGGGAGAACGTAGCCTTCACCGCTCGCCATGAGAAGTGCAGGTAGTATCAGCGTGTGGAACGGGATGTTGTCCTTACCTATGAAGTACACACTTCTCGTCGAGGGGTCAAGCCAGAAATCCTTCCAGCGTTCGGGCTCCCCTCTCCTCCTGAAGTACTCTATAGTGGCCGAGATGTACCCAAGAACAGCTTCCATCCAAACGTAGATTGTTTTATCCTCAGCGCCTGGAAACGGTGCGGGAATCCCCCACTTGTTGTCGCGGGTAAGAGCCCGAGGCCTCAGCCCGTCCTTCAAGATTTGAAGACTCATGTTCTTTGCGTTAGAGGGAAGGTTCTCGTTGCCCTTAATGTACTCCTCTAAGGCGCTCTGCAGTTTCGGCAGATCGAAGAACCAGTGCTTAGTGGTCCTCAGCACCGGCGTGCCTCCGCAAATAGAGCAGCGGGGGTTTAGCAGTAGTGTTGGCTCAAGAAGCCTGCCACAGTTCTCGCATTGATCACCGTAAGCTTTCTCGTAGCCGCAGTAGGGGCACGTGCCCGTGACGAACCTATCGGGGAGGAAGAGCCCGTCGTTAGGGCAGTAGTAGAGCTGTACGACTTCTTCAAAAACGTAGCCATTTTTGTACACTTTATCATAAAACTCGTGCACAAATTGCTTGTGCACGTCGCTTTCCGTCGTAGAGTAGTTATCGAAACTTATGTTCCATCTTTCAAACAGGCTTTGAATAGTTTTGTGATTGCTCTCAGCCAGGTCCTTGGGGCTAACACCCCTTTTAAGAGCCTCCACCTCTATAGGTGTCCCGTGCATGTCAGACCCGCTTACGAAGACCACGTCAGCTCCCTTCATCCTCAGGTACCGGGCGGCGACGTCAGCGGAAAGAATAGACCCTATCAAGTTACCTAGGTGAGGTACCCCGTGCACGTACGGCCAGGCAGCCAGCACGAGCCACTTTTCCTTGCGCTCCGACAGCGGTATCACCCAAACGCGAGTCCTTCACAGGCTATAAATCGTTCACCAGTGTATGAACTCCACGCATGCGCTCTAGCCAGCGAGAAAGCTTCGAGAGCCCCGCAACGAGCTAAATGCTCCACGACGATAGGTACTTTACCTGCTCTGGAGTCAGCTTCTCAATCATCACTCCCAGCGACATTAGCTTTAATCTTGCAACGCGCCGATCCAGGCTTCGGGGTAGCTTGAGCACCTTACGCGGCATAGCACCTCCTCTTCTGTGAAGCAGCATCACTGCTAAGACTTGGTTGCCGAAAGACAAGTCCATAACCTCGCTCGGGTGTCCCTCGGCAGCAACCAAGTTCACGAGCCTTCCCTCGGCTAGCAAGTACAGCCTTCTACCGTCGCGGAGTGTGAACTCATCAACATAGTCGCTTATCCTTCTCCTGGAGACAGCTAGCTCTCCGAGATCCTTCAGAGAAATTTCCACGTTGAAGTGTCCCGAGTTGGCCAGAATCGCTCCATCCTTCATCCTCTCTAAATGCTCCCTCCTGATAACATTGATGTTACCGGTAGCCGTGATGAAAACATCGCCTAGGCTTGCGGCTTTTAACATGTCTGTGACCTCGAACCCCTCGTAGTAAGCTTCGAGAGCTTTGATAGGGTCAGCTTCCACGACCACCACGCGGGCACCCATCCCCCTTGCTCTCCAAGCTATACCACGCCCCACCCACCCGTAACCGGCCACGACAACAACTTTGCCCGCGAGCAGGATGTTCGTCGCGCGAAGTATGCCGTCGATCGTCGACTGTCCAGTGCCAAATCGATTGTCGAAAAGGTACTTCGTCCTGGAGTCGTTGACTGCTATCACCGGGTACAGCAGCTTTCCCTCTCTTTCGAGTGCTTTCAGCCTGATCACACCTGTTGTGGTCTCTTCAGTGCCTCCTCGAACGCTCCTAGCGGTATCCGGAGAGAGAAACTTCGATCCCACAGCGTAATCGATTCCTTCGCGCACGTCGTGAGCGATCTTGTGCAGCATGACCGTAAGGTCTCCTCCATCATCCATGGTGATGTGCGGCCCTATACTCGCGGCAGACGCTATCGCGTTGAAGTACTCTTCCTCGTTCATCCCCCGCCACGCGTACACGTGCACACCCTCCCTAGCAAGGAAAGCAGCTACATGATCCTGCGTTGAAAGCGGGTTAGATGCTGACAGAGCAACTTCAGCTCCCGCATCGCGGAGCGTGAGCATCAGAACGGCCGTCTCCTTCGTTACGTGCATACACGCCGCTATCCTGACTCCCTGCAAAGGCTTCTTGAAGGATAGAAGCCTTCTAAGCCTAGATACAACCGGCATGTGGACCTCGGCCCACTCTACCGCAATCTTCCCCTTGTCTGCTAGGGAGATATCCCTAACCTTATACTCCGCCATAAGCTGTCCACTCCAGTTAGCCGAGCGGAAATATATTCCTGCACCCGATCGGCGCTACTGCTTGTGCCCGCCTCGTCCTACGACTATGATAAATTCCTAATACTATCACTTTCAGCACACTATCTCGGACACTATTATCAAGTAGATTGACAGGAGTAAAGAGCAGAGAGGTTATGATGGCGCTCAGGGACCTCCTCCGCACAGTGCTATACTCAGACTCGGACATCCCGCTGGTAATAAAGCGTGATACTTCGTTAAAGTCAGCTCTTCAATTTTTAAAATTTAAAGCTGGGCAGCGTGTAAAACTTCCATACTCTTACGCCTTGACGCTCATCCGGGAAGGTGCGGCCGAAGTGGATAGCGAACAGCTTCCTGCGATCTCAACTGTAAAAAAGTGCACGTGCGCTGAGGAGAAGAGCGATGAGCTGCAGCCTCTGGAAGAAGACTTTTACCTGAAACTAGCGCTCTACGTCAGAGATCTGAAAGATAAAGCTAGGAGAGGCGACGGCACAGCAGAGGAGAACTACCGAAAGATACGGATAGCAGCAACAGACCTGATAAGGCTCAGAACGCTGAAAATAGCGCAGCTGGCTCTCAGGAACCCGGCTCCCCTCAGAGAGAAGATGAAGAACATGACACGAGAAGAACAGATATTCTACGTGAGCCTTTGCTCGCAGATTGCTACGTGGATGAGCGATCTAAGTGAGATGATTTTCGGTGAGAAGTAGTTATGCATGCAGTTGTTGAAACTTTGAATCTAGAAGAACTTATTGAGAATTTCATAAAGGATTACAGGGAGGGCGGTAGGGAGAAGTACAGGGAAGCTGTAAGAAGAATGATCTCTGAGAACAGCGTCTCTCTAGTCGTAGATTTCGATGATCTCCTGAACTACAACAAAGTACTTGCGGATGAGCTTGTAAAGGACCCCATCCTTTTCCTAGAGGAAGCTTCACGCGCCTTAAACCGTGTTGTAGCAGTTGAGGACCCAAACTACGCTCAGAAAGCTAGAGCATTCCATGTAAGGATTAGGAAGCTTCCCGAGAATCTTCACGTAAAAGTTCGCGACATAAGGTCCCGCCACCTAGGGCGCCTCATCGCCGTCGAGGGCATAGTGACTAAAATATCGCCAGTAAAGCAGGAACTTGTAGAAGCTGTTTTCAAGTGCCGCTCGTGCGGTTACGAGGAAGTTGTAAAGCAAGAGGAGGGGGCGGGCCTAGCTAAGCCATCTCAGTGCCCCAGGTGTGCTGAAGAAGAGAGGAAATCAGCAGGCTTTGTCCTAATCGCAGAGAAGAGCAAGTTTGTAGATGTTCAAAAGTTCGTTCTCCAGGAGAAACCAGAGGAACTGCCTCCCGGTCAGCTTCCGCGATCCATCGAGGTTGTGGTTAGAGACGACTTAGTCGACATAGTGAGGCCCGGCGACAGGGCAACAGTTGTAGGTTTCCTGAAAGTTGAGGAGGACAAGAGGCTCTTGAAGAGCTCACCTCCAGTTTTCCACTCGTATCTTGAGGCGAACTACATAGAGATCGCAACTAAAGAGAGCCTTGATGTAGAGATCACCCCGGATGACGAGAAAAAGATACTGGAGTTAGCTAGGCGCGAAGATATAGAGACTCTCATTATTAACTCGATCGCCCCTTCGATTTACGGCTACAGGGAGATTAAACTCGCAATAGCGCTTCTCCTCTTCGGTGGAGTTCCCAAGATCTATCCCGACGGGATAAGGGTCAGGGGGGATATCCACATCCTACTGGTAGGTGATCCTGGCACAGCGAAAAGCCAGCTGCTACGGTACGTCAGCGTGATTGCGCCTCGCGGTATCTACACTAGTGGGAAAGGGGCTACTGCCGCAGGTCTCACAGCGGCCGTCGTCAAGGAGAAGAATAGTGGTGAGTTTTACTTGGAGGCTGGGGCGCTCGTGCTGGCCGATGGAGGGATAGCGTGCATCGACGAGTTCGACAAGATGGAGGCTAGAGACAGGGTAAGCATTCACGAAGCTATGGAGCAGCAGACTGTCAGCATAGCGAAAGCAGGTATAGTGGCGACGCTAAATGCCAGGGCATCCATACTCGCAGCAGCTAATCCAGCCTTCGGGCGGTATCTGCCGACGAGAAACATCTCGGAGAACATAGACTTGCCAGTGACCATCCTATCAAGGTTCGACTTGATCTTCGTACTCCGGGATACTCCCAACCGCGATAGGGATCGTGAGCTTGCGCAGTACGTCATAGACTTCCATCGAGAAGCATACCCCCAGATCATGGAAAATGTAATTCCTCCGCATATCCTCAAGAAGTACGTGGCCTATGCTAGACGCTTCATCAGGCCAAGGCTCTCAGAGGAAGCTAAAGCCAAAATTGTAGACTTCTACGTGAGCATGAGAGCTGCGAGCGAAAGCCCAGAGTCGCCAATTGCTATCACGCCGAGGCAGCTAGAGGCGCTAATACGGCTCTCAGAAGCACACGCTAGAATGCACCTGAGGAACGTTGTTACAGAGCGAGATGCAGAGGTAGCTATACAGCTGATGGAGTACTTCCTGCGCACAGTGGGTATCGATATGACCACCAAGACGCTGGATATAGACACCGTGATGACTGGTCAACCTAAATCTCAGCGTGAAAAGATAATTTTAGTACTTGATATAATCAAGGATATGGTGCGTGCAAATAACGGAAACCCTGTTAAAATTGAAGATGTAATTGCAGAGTGCTCTAAGCATGGCCTCGAGGAGACTTTTGTGAAAAAAGTTCTCGAGAAACTCTACGACAGCGGCGAGTTGATGATGCCGCGCCAAGGGTATATAGTGACAACCATTTAACCAGCTCAGCAGTGCTCCCTATGACCGAATGCTTTGAATTGCTAAGCAGGTACTTCGGTCCCCAAGTCGCTAGGCTACTAGTAGAGAAAAACGGTATCAAGGCGCTCTACCCGACCCAGGAAGCTGCTATAAAGAGCGGCCTCCTGGATGGTGAGAACCTGGTTCTCGCGGCACCCACAGCCTCGGGAAAAACTCTGGTTGCAGAACTTGCAGCTTTAAAGCATCTGCTATCTGGGGGTAAGGTTCTCTACTTGACACCTTTAAGAGCTCTTGCTTCGGAGAAGTACCGGGAGTTCAGCGAGTTCTTCGGAATTTTCGGCTATCGTGTAGCCGTAAGTACAGGCGACTACGACACCGCGGACCCGCATCTAGGTAGGTATCATGTAATAATAGCCACTAACGAGAAAGCTGATAGTCTTTTAAGGCATAAAGCCCCCTGGTTTAAGGAATTGACGCTGATTATTGCTGATGAGATACATACCCTGGGCATGGAGAAGAGGGGGGCTGTGCTCGAGGTTCTACTCACGCGGGCGAAAACCGTACTTTCGAGAGCTCAGTTTCTGGGGTTGAGTGCAACCATCCGCAACGTAGAAGAGCTAGCAGATTGGTTGGGCGCTAAGCCTCTAAGAGTGGATTGGAGGCCTGTTCCTCTCCGCGAAGGAGTTTACTACGATGGTGTGATCTACTACCAGGATGGATCTTCGAGATCTATCGCGAAGCACTCAGACCCGCTCCTGGACCTTGCAGTCGATACTCTGGAGGAGGGGGGTCAAGTTCTCGTGTTCTCTCCCACGCGTAAATCAGCTATAAGCGACGCGCGTAAACTTGCGAGCGTGAGCCGGAGATTCCTGGAGGGGGAAAGCTCTCGGAAATTAAAAGAAAGCGCCAGTAGAATCGTGCAGCATCACTCCGATAAAATTTCCGAAACCCTCGCTAAACTCGTAAGAGAAGGGGTGGCTTTCCACCACGCGGGTCTCTCCCTAGATGCAAGAGATGTGGTGGAGACTCTCTTTCGGGAAAGAGTGCTCAAGGTTGTTGTAGCGACACCCACTCTAGCTGCGGGAGTGAACCTTCCAGCTAGACGAGTAATCATAGTTGACTACCGTCGTTACGACGTTGAACTCGGTTACTATGAGAGAATCCCGGTGATGGAGTATAAGCAGATGGCGGGGCGGGCCGGTAGACCTGGCTTTGACAAGGAAGGTGATGCTGTTCTCATTGCTCGCAGCTTTGACGAAGCGGAAATGCTCCTTGAGGAGGACGTGAAGGCACCTCCAGAGAGAATATACTCACAGCTAGGCTCCGAAGCCGTTCTGAGATCTCAGGTTTTATCTGTAGTTGCGACGAGCGAGGAATTAAGCGACGAGTCTGGAGTGGAGAAATTGTTCGTAAAGACCTTGCATGCATACCAGTTCGGCCCTCTTGCTGTACAGTCAGCCGTCTCGAAGACGTTAAAGTGGCTCCGCGATTCCGGCTTTGTGGAGAAGAGTGACGGTGAAATTAGGGCGACCCCTCTGGGCCGGAGAGTGGCTGAGCTCTATATAGACCCGTTAACGGCCGATATGGGTAAGCGTTTCTTCAGCAGCACCAGAGCTTCAACGCCTCTAACGTACTTGCTACTCCTCTCGTCTACACCAGACGCGATGGTGATCAGCGCTAGGAAGAAGGACTACGATTACCTCGAAACTGTGCTTGAGCAGCGAGGCAACGAGCTGCCCAGACCACCTGACGACGAGCTCGAATACTACGACTACCTTTCCCGCCTCAAGACGGCGTTGCTTCTTGAGGACTGGATCAACGAGGTTCGAGAAGAGGTATTGGTTGAGAAGTACGACGTGGGGCCTGGGGACCTGTACTTCCTAACGCAAACTGCTGTGTGGATAGCCTACTCGCTGTCGCAAGTGGCCGAAATACTCGGTTACGCTGAGCACGCAGCTAAGCTAGGGGTTCTCAGCAAAAGGCTAGAGCACGGAGTTAGAGAGGAGCTCCTTGAGCTTGTCTCGCTGAAAGGCGTAGGCAGGGTCAGGGCCCGAAGCTTATACAACCACGGTTACAGGTCTATTCTGGATCTCCTGAATGCCAGCGTAGATGATCTCGCCAGAGTACCGGGTATAGGCCCCACCTTGGCCAAATCGATAAAAGCGCAGCTAGAGCCTGAGAGGAGAGACCTGCTCGAAGACTCTCTTAGCGAGGGTTTGCAGAGCGAGGACCAAGTTCAGTTAGATAGTTACTTTTAAGAGCCTGCAACACTCAGTAAAAAAGGTGTGATGTGTATTCGCAGCTGATCTGTGATGAACAGGAGTACCTCTGACCTACTTCTGGTAAAACTACTGCTAGAATAGCTGAACACCCTCTCGGGAGCAGCACTTGCAATTCTGCTAAAATACTTAAGGAAATACAATAAATTGCAGAAAAGCTGTAAAGTACAGTATCTCTTAAAGTATATCGTCTACTCTGCGAGCCCAGATGTTTGGAAGTCCTCTACGCTGCCTCCTCATCGGCCAGCCAAGCTCTTCATCGTACCTTTCAATGCCTATACTCTTCTCGATAAGTACTCTGCGTTCAATGGAGGCAACTAACTCTCTGGTGCGGGCAACGACGTCAGGGTTAACGCTTATACTGTCGATGCCTAACCTCACCAGGAACTCAGTGAACTCTGGGTAGACGCTCGGGGCTTGGCCGCAGATCGACACTGTCCTGTAACCGTAAGGTGAGTTGTGCGCCTTCTCTATGAGCATAGCAATAGCAGTCTTGACGGCGGGATCGCGCTCGTCGAAATACCGCGGGTCTATCTTGGGTAGTATCGCAGAGTCTCTGTCAGTACCTAGAGTCAGCTGTGTGAGGTCGTTGCTCCCTATGCTGAAGCCGTCGAAGTACCTGGAGAACTCTTCCGCCAGGAAGACTATGCTGGGTACCTCCGCCATAGCCCAGACCTTGAAATCTCTACTGCTCTCCAACCCTTCCTCGGCCAGGAGCTTGATGAACTTCTCAGCCTCCCAAAGCGTTCTTACGAAAGGTGCCATGACCCATACGTTGCCCAGCCCCATTTCATCCCTTACCTTCTTAATCGCGCGCACCTCTAGGCGGAAAGCCTTCTCGTACTGTGGGCTGATGTACCTGCTAACACCTCGCCAGCCAAGCATCGGGTTATCCTCGTGGGGCTCGTACTTCTCGCCTCCAGCTAGCTGCCTATACTCGTTTGTCTTAAAGTCGCTAAACCTGACGACTACTGGCCTCGGGTATATCTCTCTGGCAACCATCGCTATGCCTTCAGCCATCTTATCTACGAGAACATCGCCCCTGCCCGTCTCCAGCAGGTAGAGCGGGTGCTCCTTAACCCAGCTCGCCATTATGAACTCCACACGCATGAGGCCAATGCCGTCGAAGGGCAGGTCCTTGTACTCGAAGATCTTATCAGGCACGCCGAGGTTCATGTAGATCTTCGTCGCCGTTATCGGCTTCAGAATGACCTCGATGGGCGCCGCAGCGGCTGCGGCGGGCTTCTCCTCCTTCTTTCCGACAAGCTCTTCAACGTACCCCTCGTAGACTACTCCTGACCTTGCATCAACCGTGTACTCTACTCCCGTCTGCATAACTTTCGTCGCTTCCCTCGTGCCCACGATGCACGGAATGCCCAGCTCTCTGCTAACAATTGCCGCGTGAGCGGTCATACCGCCCTCGTCAGTCACGATGGCTGATGCGAGCCTCATGTAGGGGACCCAGTCTGGGTCAGTCATCTTGGTTACGAGAATGTCGCCCTTCTGCATTAACTTCTTTGCATCATCGAGCGTTAAGCACACCTTAGCCTTCCCGAAGGCTACACCAGGGCTGGCCGCCAGACCTTTTACGACAGGCTTTGCCTCCGTTAGCCGCACAGCCTTCACCTCGGCCGGTTTAGCCTCAGCTTTCCGAGAGCTCCACACGGTCTCGGGCCTAGCCTGGACGATGAACACGCTGTCCGGGAAAGGCATGTCTCTATCGATCGCCCACTCAATATCCATGGGCCTCCCGTAGTGCTTCTCAATAAGTACCGCGAGTTCAGCCAGTCTGCGGACCTCCTCATCAGACAGGCAGGGCGCCTTCCTCCTCTCGGGATCCACCTCCCTTTCAAGGTTCCCACCAGTCTTGGGATCCCTCATGATCTCTATGCTCTTCTCGGATACCCTCCTTTCGAGAATGGTAAGGGTTTTCTTGTCCACCACCCACTCGTCAGGCGTCACTTTACCGCCCACGACAACCTCGCCGAGGCCCCAGGAACCCTCTATCACTATCTTGTCCTCCTCGCCGGTGACGGGGTGAATAGTGAACATCACGCCTGCAGACCTGGAGTTAACCATCTTCTGCACGGCAACGCTGATCAGCACCTTCTCGTGAGCGAAACCTTTACTCTCCCTGTAGAAGATAGCCCTGGGAGTGAAAAGGCTAGACCAGCACTTCTTAACCTTCTCTACAACTTCATCCTCTCCTTTCACGTTGAGATAAGTCTCCTGCTGCCCCGCGAAGCTAGCGTCGGGAAGATCCTCAGCAGTTGCGCTGCTCCTGACGGCCACGAACTCCTCCCGCTTTCCTACGCGCCTAGAGAGCCCCCCGTGCGCAGCCCTTATCGCCTCCTCAATGTCCTTGGGCATGGGGGTTTTCTCGATGAGCTCCCTTATCCTCTTGCTAGCCTCTTCGTAGTCTCTGGGCTCAGAAGCACCGGGCTTTACCTGCTCCCTGAGGATCTGCTGTATCTTCTCCTTTATCCCCATCTCCTCTATAAAGCGCCTGAAAGCGTATGCTGTCACGGCGAAGCCCGGCGGCACAGGTATGCCGGCTCTGATCATCTCACCTAGGTTGGCGTTCTTTCCACCGACGATCGGGACGTCCTCTTTCGTGAGCTCTTCGAACCAGAGAATGACTCTCTCTGCCTTACTCTCTGGCATTTTATCCTCGCGCTTGCAAGTTCCCGGCTTTGATAAAGCTTACCTTTTTAACGTGCCGTTATAACCATCCTGCTCCCTGCTTTTGAACCGGGTAGAATGTGAACGACTTCCTTAGATCAAGGTTAATAAGCAGCTGGTGGTAGTCAGACGTGAGCGCCGGGGTGGCCGAGCGGACCAAGGCGGTGGACCCGTCTGAGAAAGCGCCACACTCGAGATCCACTGCCCATCTCTGGGCGCCCGGGTTCAAATCCCGGCCCCGGCGCCAGTGCTTATCACCTACTCGGACTTAGGATTTAAGAAAATCTTATAGGCTTAAGATGTAGAGAGGGTTTCAGCCCCGGTCGTCTAGCCCGGTCAGCCTGCGCGAAGTAGGCGTGCGGTGGCCGTCAGGATATCGGCCTTTCGAGCCGAGGAGCCTCCAGCCTGCGGGAGGGGGCGCGGACATCCCGGGTTCAAATCCCGGCCGGGGCACCACTTCGCCTGAGCTTTTTGATGTCGGCTTCTGTGCAGACACGCAGAACTTTGAGGAAAAAGATAATTTTCCGGAGAAATTCGTGAACGGGCTTAGCGATGGCATCGGGCTACACTCTAACCCCCTGGGAGGCTAAGGGAAGGATAGACTACGACAAGCTGATCGAAGAGTTCGGAGTAGAGCGCCTGGAGGACAGGCATTTCGAGATTTTGCAGGAACTTGCAGGAGAGCTTCATCCGCTGCTGAGAAGAAGGTTTTTCTTCGCACACAGGGATCTGGACCACGTTCTGGCTGACTACCAGTCTGGTAAGGGATTCTTCCTCTACACGGGGCGCGCGCCTAGCAAGTCACCGATGCACATAGGGCACATAATTCCCTTCATCATCACCAGGTGGTTTCAGGAGAAGTTTGAGGTGAACGTTTACATAGAGATACCTGACGAAGAGAAATTTCTCGCTAAAAAGGCGGACTCGCTGGATGAAGTGGCTCCCTACGCTGAGAAGGACATCTTGAACATAATCGCGCTCGGTTTCGACGAGAACAGGACATTCATCTTTAAGGATACCGAGTACATCGGGAGAATGTACAGGGCTGCAGTCCTCATTGCCCGCCACATAAATTTCTCTACCGCGCGTGCTGTTTTCGGCTTCGACGGAGAGACGTCGATAGGGCTGATATTCTACCCTGCACTACAGATCGTTCCCACGTTATTTGAGAAAAAGCGCCCGCTGATCCCCTGCGGTATCGACCAGGATCCCTACTTTAGGCTACAGAGAGACATTGCGCCGAAACTTAACAGGTACAAGGCGGCAGAGCTTCTCTCTAAGCTGGTGTGGGGCTTAACAGGTCCGGAGACTAAGATGTCGGCGTCCGAACCGGAGACTGCAATCATGCTTAATGAGGCGCCTAGGGAAGCACGCAGGAAAATTATGAACGCGTACACTGGAGGACGCGCCACGGCCGAGGAACAGCGCAGGCTCGGCGGAGTCCCCGAAGTCTGCCCAGTCTTCCACTGGTTCTCCGTGTTGTTCGAGAACGACGACAAGAAGCTTGAGGAGCGTTTCTGGGCATGCAAGAGAGGCGAGCTTCTCTGCGGGGAGTGCAAAACCCACTTGGCCGAGAGAGTTGAGAGATTTCTTGTTACGCACGCGCAGAGGGTCAAGGAAGCTGAAGCTAAGAGGGATAAATTCCTCTACGATGGTAAGCTGGCTCAGGAGATGTGGAACTGGGAGTTTAAGCTTGAGTAGCGGTTTCTTCAATGCTCGCTGGGCAACTCCAGCACTGAGTGTAGGATGACATCGGAGGCAAGCCCCTCTTCTACGTTCCTTGGAGGTACACCCAGCGAAATTACCTTAGTGCGACCATACCTGCCGAGGCTGATCACCTTCGCGTTAATGATCCCCACGACATCGAGCTCGTTTAAGATGTCGCTTACCCGCCTAGACGTGACAGGCTCGATGCCGATCTTGCTTGAAAGCTCCCTGTACTTATCGTAGACAAGCCCGGTAGTTATGAACTTGGAACCACCGCTGCGCGAAAGCAGGTATATCGAGGCTAGCACAAGCTTTACATGGAGAGGCATGGTTTTGATAACATCGACAGCAAGATTCTTCTCGATCTCGTTCCTCGCTCTCTCAACGTGCTCTAAAGTTATCCTAGCTGCCCCCTCGCGATCCGCGAGGTCGGCTGCTTTCAAGAGGATGTCGAGCGCTAGGCGGCAATCGCTATTCTGCCTCGCGGCGATCGCAGCTACACGGCGCAGAACCTCGTCGCTCACCACGCCGTCGTGGAGAGCCTCTTGGGCTCTTCTCCTCAGGATGTCTTCTAACTGTACGGCAGTGTAGGGCGGAAATACGAGCTCCTCTTCACCTAGGCTGCTCTTCACCCGCGCGTCCAGGAACTCTGTGAATTTCAAGTCGTTGGTGATGCCAATCACGCTGACCCTGCTGCTGCTAAGGTTTTCATTTACCCTAGTGAGGAAATACAGAACATCGTCACCCTGCCTCTTGACGAGGTTATCGATCTCGTCTAGAACAACAATTAGCATCATTTTCCTGCGTTCAAGTCCCTGGAGAAGCCTCTTCATGACTTCTCCTAAAGCTAAGCCCGTGAAGGGAATTCTCAACCCAACATGTTTCGCGAGCTCGGCTAGGACTCGGTAGCTTGTGTTATTCTGCCGGCAGTTCACGTAAGCGTAGTCGACAGACTGAGAAGCTCTCTCCTTCAACTTCCTGAGAACAAGCTTAGTCACCGCGGTTTTCCCAGTACCCGTCAAGCCATAGATGAAGACGTTTGAAGGCCTTGAGCCTCTCAACGCCGGGGCTAGGATGCTTGCGAGCTTGACTATCTGCTCGTCCCTGTGGGGGAGTTCCTCTGGAACGTAATCTGGCAGCAGCTTTTCCCTCTCTTTGAAGATCCTCGACTCTACGTATTTCTCGAAAATCTCCTCGATAGACATCGAACTCCATCGGTTCCACTGGAACTTGCGCTTACATGCTAGTAACTATGAAGCATAACCTCTCAGATGCAGCTAATACGGACGGCATACAGATTAAATACCCCAAAGCAAGTCCCCGAGCTTTGTCCAGCCCCATCGGCCCGGGAGAAGATCGAAGCCGCTAGCACGCTTAAGGTTAATAAGCAGCTGGTGGTAGTCAGACGTGAGCGCCGGGGTGGCCGAGCGGACCAAGGCGGTGGCCTGGAGAGAGAACTGAAAGCCACTGCCCATCTCTGGGCGCCCGGGTTCAAATCCCGGCCCCGGCGCCAACAAGCATTCGGAATTTGAAACTCGCCTCCTTCCGGCGAGAAACGGCGTAAAGCGCCTTTGCACGAAGTCCTCTCGATGATCTGGGTGGGAAGACCGCACCAGGCCTTTTGAACCACCGACCTCCGGGTTATGAGCCCGGCGGGATACCTGGCTTCCCCACCCCGCTTCGGGGTGGCTTTAGCTGGTAGCGGGGGGTGGATTCTCAGGCCCGGTGCGGTCAAGTACATAGTTCCTTCTGCTGATTTAAGCGTTTCGCGCCCCTTGGTGCGGATCGAGTGCACCTTCGATTCTTCAAAGCAGCGCTCAAAAATACCTAGGCCTACTAACTCTTCTGGAGCTATGCGGAACCTTTTGCTAGTTATAGGGCCGGCAGGATGCGGCAAGTCGACACTCGTAGGTGCACTTTCACGCTGGCTGCTTAGAAAGCAGCTCATACCTTCAGGTATCGTAAACCTTGATCCCGGGGCCGAGGTGACTCCTTACGAGGCACACGTGAACGTCAGGAAGTATGTGAGATCAGAAGAAGTGATGCTTCGAGAGGGGTTAGGTCCCAACGGCGCGCTGATAAGAAGCATCGAGCTCCTCATGAATTACGAGGATGAGCTTATGGAGGAACTTGAGAGACTCACTAAACCGTACATCTTAGTGGATACTCCGGGGCAGATGGAGCTGTTCCTCTTCAGGGAGTTCGGCTTAAGCTTCACGGAGAAGCTGAAAAAGCTAGGAGCGGTAGTGGCAGTACTAGTGATAGATCCTACACTAGGGCGAAGACCGCAGGATATTGTCGTCCTCAAGCTGCTTTCGCTGGTCGTACAGCTTCGATTCGGGATAGATGTAGTCCCGGTGATTAACAAAGCTGACTTGCTGGAGAATAAACTGGAGGGGGTGGATATCTTCCTGGATAGCGACACGCTTCGGAATCGGCTCCACCAGGTGCCCGGCGTTATGGGAGACCTCTCGGAGCAGATACTAGACGTACTGGAAAACTTCAAACTAGCTATGCGTATCCCGACGGTATCTGCACTCAGAGAAGAAGGTCTAGAGCAGCTTTACGACATCCTTCACGAGATTTTCTGCGCTTGCGGAGATCTGACTTAACACCGAGCTTATGAGGGTGCTTTTCCAGTTCTTCAGGCCCCAAAGAAACACTTCCGACGACTTTAAGCACTCCTGCGGAAAACCGGCTCGGGAGGACTCTAGCCTCCGGCTAGAAAGTGGCGGGCCGGCCGGGATTCGAACCCGGGACCTACGGGTTTCCCCATCACTTGGACCTAAGAGCCTCGGCCGCCTCGACCGCCGCTCTACCTAGCTGAGCTACCGGCCCCGCGCTTCGCAATGTGACTAACCCCTTATATTTGCTTTTTCCTGTAGCCAACGCACCTGGCTTTAAAATGCTGGGCGCCGGCCTCTGCTAGCAGTACTGAGCTGATATCGCGTAGTATGGCCGCCAAGTCGTAGATGCCAACCACCAAAACACCTTCGTGCGAAGATATCGCGGTTGAGTGCAGCGGCACGATTACAGGGAACACTTTGACCTCAGCTGCGATGCCTAGGCACGGCACTTCGCCGCTCTCTATGAGCCTAGCAACCGCTCCGCACCTGTCCTTTTGGTTTATTGCCGCGCGTTTCAGCTCAGAGACTCTAGCCTTTGTCCAGCGCTTACAGTCTACGCAGAGCAGAATATCCCCCTTCAGGGCGAGCAGGTCAATCTCGTAGCGCCTGCCGGCCAGCTTTACGCGCACGTTTCTTCTGCACGTGAACCCGTGCTCCTCCAGAAGAACCCCTACGAGCTCTTCGAGAGTACTCCAACCAGCGCTAAGGGCCATGTCGAGAAGGGGGAAACCGGCTTTCCAAGCTCTGACTATGATTACCGGTAGGTCCTCACGCTTCAACTCCCTGGATTCGATGCCTAGCGAAGATAGAACGCTTTCCGCAAAATCGCTAGGAGTTTCAGCAATCTCGGATAACTCATCCAAGGTGATCTTCTCTCTGGCAGACAGCGTCCTGGCGATAGAAAGTATCAAGTACTCCGCTCTGAAGCGGGCTCCCACGAGGGTTCCCTAAACGATGATAGAGGCCAAAGGCGCGAGGCTGGGCCAACGCTCGATCGCTTCCTTAGCGACCGGGCCACGTATCTCGGTGCCCTTAGGCTCACCTTCGGGCGTCATTATTACTACAGCGTTGTCCTCGAAAGCTATCCACGTACCATCTGCCCTCCTGTAGGGTCTTCTCTGCCTTACGATCACCGCTCTCATGACTTGCTTACGCAGCTCATGCTTTCCCGCTCTTATCGACACGACAACCATATCGCCGACGCCCGCTCCGGGTATCCTCCTCCAGACTGGCTTGTAGTGCACTACCCCGATTATCTTAGCCAGAGTGGCGCCTGAATTATCGGCAACCTTGACTAAGCTCTCCATGAAGAGGCCGGGTGTTATGCCTAGCCTATAGGAGACGCCTGTTACCTTTGGACCTCTCTTCGCCATGATCGATCACCCTTTAACCTTCCCCAGAACGACGAACGATACAGACTTAGCGAGAGGTCTGGTCTCGCCGATTAAGACCTCGTCCCCCGGCTTTACATCGATGCATGGAGGTACTCTCACATGCTTCTTTTTTCGCCTTCTCTCATACCGCTTGTACTTCTCGACGAAATGCAGGTACTCGTGAACAACAGTAGCTACTCTACTCATCTTGACGTTAACCACTCTTACACGCATTATTTGTCCTCTTACTGGTAAGGTGCCATGCCACGGGCAGAGCTGGTCGTCACACGTCCTGTCCGGTGGACTGACCCCAGGGATGCCGATGTTCCTAGCCCTCTGCATAGTACCCGCACCGCCAAGAAAAGGTGCCTATTTAACCTTTCCCCGTGTAGCCGCACCTACCAACGATAGTATTCTCTCTTTAAGCGCTCCTCAGGCCTGCCTACCAAAACCTTGCCGTCGACCCGCACTTTCGTGCCGTCCGGGAGCGTTATCCTGAACACAGCCACATGCTTGAGGACTCTCCGCTTCCTGCCCCCAGGTTGACCGATGAGAAGAGTATACTTCGTCTCGTCGAGTATGAGCCCCTTGACCCCTACCAGGTTTTTGTCTGAAGATTCGACAACTTCCGCTTCTAGGCCTATAAGTTCGTGGTTCAGAAGATTTCGAGGAGTAATCCTCAACGGCTCCTTCCCTTCAGCGCTTCCTCCCTCTCCACCGTCAGTATGATCGCTATAGTGCGCTTGATCTTACGTATCGACGACGGTTTCTCGAGAGCTCCTCTGTCCACTTGCGCTGTGAGCCTAGCGAGCTCGGCTCGCAGCTCAATCAGCTTCTTCTGCCTCTCCTCTGGGGTCATTTTCCTCACTTCTTCAGCGCTTAAGACGCTCTTCCCCAAGCTCACCCACCTGCGGTAGTCCGCTTCTCTTCAGCACTTAAAAGCTCTGCTTGCTTCACCTCGATGAGATCCGGCATCCTAGCTGGCTTCATTATCCTGACTTTAACTCCGTACATTCCAAGCTTTAGGAGGACGTGAACCGTGGCCTCGTCGACGAGCTCCTCGCCGGGCTCCCCGGATTTAGGAAGGTAGCCTCGGCTAAATCGCTCTGTCCTGTGTCTCTGGCTCGTGAGCTTGCCGCTAATAACTATCTCGGCTCCTCTCGCTCCGGCAGCCATTATCCTGTTCAGCGCGGCCATCGCGGCTCGGCGGAACTTCACGCCTCTCGCAATAGCCCTAGCTATCCTGTAAGCCATTATCTTGGCGTTAAGATCCTGCTGCGGCACCTCGATAACATCTATCTGTGGATTTTCAAGGCCGAATTCCTTCTCTAAGATCTCTGCGAGCGCTTTGATGTTAGCCCCACGTCTGCCGATTATGATACCCGGCATCCCCGCGTATATGATGACTTTAGTGCCGATAGGAGTTTTGAAGAACTGAGCGTAAACGTAGTTAGCGCGAACTAGCTTTCTCTCTAAAAACTCATGGAGCATCATGTACTTGATGCCTTGCGAAACCGCCCGCTTCGCGGTCGTAGTAGACATACTCCTCACTCACCCCTCTCCTCGGCGTAGATCTCCACGTGCACCAACTGATCGTACCAAGGTGTAGCCCGGCCGAAGGCTCTAGGCATGTATCTCTTCACCTTGGGACCCTTGTGGGCTGCCGCGTGGACTATCCGAAGCCTCGTCACATCAAGGCCCTTGAACTCAGCGTTGTTTTCAAGGTTATCGAGTAGGCGCAGAAGGTGCCTGGCGACTTTCACCGGGTATCTTCCAGCACCCGGCACGCCTCTCTTATGGGCAACCTTACCGCTGTAGCGACGGAAAGGTACCGGCGTCCGCAGCGCTGCAATACTCTCCAGGATCTTTCTAGCTTCCTCGAGGCTCTTACCCTTTAGAAGCTTCAAGGTCTCTACAGTAGCTTTGTACGACATGCTCACATCTCTCAGCGAAGCTTTCGCCGTGCGCTCAGGATCTAGCTCCACCGAGTACCGCCACGTAGGCATATCTCGCACTCCACTACTAGACGCATTATAAACCTTACCGGGCCTCGTCACCCCGGCGAAGCCCCTGAAGCGTAAAGGATTAATTCTTCTCTCTCAGGAAGCTTTCTAGGGGCCGTCGTCCAGCCTGGTAGGATGCCTGGCACGCCTGCAGGCGCAGGACTCGGGATCCCTAACGGGAGCCCAGGTGGAGGGCGTGGTGCTTGCACGCCCGCCGAATCCCGGGTTCAAATCCCGGCGGCCCCACCACGAGGCTAAGTTCTCAGCGAGCAGAGAGCTCTTCTAGCCGGTGGGGAAAACACGGCAGCTGGTGCCGGGGCCGGGACTCTCGCCCGCGTGCCGAGCACCGGGCTTCGAACCCGGGATAACCGGATTATGAGTCCGGCGCCCTAGACCAGGCTAGGCGACCCCGGCTCAGCAGTATTACTGCTCCAGATCCTTTTAGCTTTTTCGCGGAGAAGCCCTAGAAGCTTACCCTCGATGCGAAGACAGCAGCTTTGACTAAGTCCGTGAAAAGCTCAACTCCTCTTACTCTTGGAAGCCGCGTTACAACGTCGCGTTCAGTAACTATGCCGACGGGAGCCCCGGTCCCGTCAACAGCGACGAGGCACCCCACACCGTGATTCTTCATAATGCTTACAGCCTTCCCGACATCCTCCCCAGCGTCGACCGTGAGGACGGGGTAGCTCGCTACGGATTGGAGAGGAGTTGAGAGAAGGCTCTCCCCCTCGCCGGCAGACAGGCGCTTTAGCGAACTCTCTGAACCCAGAAAACCCAGCACATCCTTGACCGTGACGATGCCGCTCAGCTTGCCTCCCGATTGGAGTGGAATCCTCCTAACCCTGTGCCTGCTCATCAGCTCGAGAGCCTTGCTGATCGGCTCGTGCGGATGCGCGGTTACCAGCTCCCTCGACATGATCTCTCTAACCTGAACGTAGGTCGTCGCGTTGGCGAACAGGCTCATCACGTGCCTCTCCGATAAGAGCCCCCTCACTCTCTTCGACCTGTCAACGATAACCAGCGCTCCCACACCCAGCTCTATAAACCTCGCTAGAACATCCGTCAGGGGCGTGTCCTCTGTCACCCAAGCAGGGTACCTGCTTAGCTCCGATGCTCTCACCTTGGTAAGCGCCTCGTAGATGTCTCCTTTGAAGCGATTCTGAACAATGCTCCTGTAGCGCTGCCCACCTAGAAAATCCACGAGATCTCTGGCCGAAACCATACCCACTAAAACCCCCTCATCAGAGACTAGGGGGCAGTGCCGCACACGCTTCTCAGCCATCCCCGCTAGAACCTCTAGAACGCTAGCATTCTCGTTGAGAACAAGCAAAGGTGGGTAGCGGCCTAATCCAAGCTCACCTATACTCATCGGTTAAGGAAGCGCTCAGAGGGTTAAAATTTGTTATCTGTTGAAGAAGATCACGTCTAACGTCGAAAACGAGCATCCAACTAGACTCTGAACTCGTCCCTCTGAAGCCTAAACGCACACGAGAGCGAAAGGGTTGAAGAATAGATGCGCCGCGCAGGGTGCTTAATGCCCGAGCTCGTGCCTGCAGGAAGCCTCGGGCTATTGGGAGTGGCCGGCTCGCACCTCGGGTATAAACCCTCGGTGCTTACACCGCCACCCCATCAACCCCGTCTTCTACGGGTGCCCTCGTCCCGGCCCAGGACCTCGTCGCCGAGGCCCCCTGAGGCCGGGAGTGGCCGCCTCGTCTCGGGGTGGGCTTCCCGCTTAGATGCTTTCAGCGGTTATCCCTTGCGGCGTGGCTGCCCGGCAGTGCCCTGCCGGACAACCGGTACACTAGAGGCCGCGGCCCGCCGTTCCTCTCGTACTCAGCGGACCATCCCCTCAGGCGGCCAGCGGTCCCGGCAGGTAGTGTCCGACCTGTCTCGCGACGGTCTAAACC
>Ga0105162_1000751_pt1 | contig 19861 bp, 20 predicted proteins | sample JNZ201metaG_FD_81532 | JGI IMG/M metagenome (GOLD analysis project Ga0105162, IMG submission 81532) | Hot spring microbial communities from Jinze hot spring, China to study Microbial Dark Matter (Phase II) - JNZ 20120812A | ecosystem: Environmental > Aquatic > Thermal springs > Hot (42-90C) >...
AAAATGGGAATTAATGTTCCGGAGACTATCGCTGTTGAGGATTGTAGAGAGGCTATTGTTGCCGCTCGTGATTTGGGATTTCCTGTTGTAGTGAGGCGGGAGGCGGGGGGAGGAGGACTTGGAGTGCATCTGGCTCGTGATGAGGATGATGTTAAAAGACTTTTCCATTATTTGTGTAAGGGAGCGTGTAGAGTTATCGTTCAGGAGTACGTCATAGGGGAAGATGTGAGTGCTTCCGTCTTGTGTGATGGTGAAAAAGCTGTTACGTTAACAGTTAACAGGCAGCTGATAGGGGTGCCTTGGCTTGGAGGAAAGGAATTCATTTACTGTGGGAACGTGGTTCCCCACGAGTTGGAGGAGGTTTGTAGGGTTACGGGTAAGGTTGCTGAGGAAATATGCAAGTTTTTAGGGCTTGTAGGCTCTAACGGTGTTGATTTTGTTTTGAGAGAAGGAGAACCTGTCTTCATAGAGGTTAATCCTAGGTTTCAGGGGACTATCGAATGCGTCTCTATGGTGACAGGAATGAATATCGTTGAAAAGCATATTGAAGCGTGTCATGGAGTGCTTCCAGAAAAAGTTACCGTGAAGGAGTTTGCCGCAAAAGGCATAGTGTATGCAAAAGAAAAATCGGTTGTTCCCGACCTTAAAGGATTACCCTGCCTTTACGATATAACAAAGCCAGGAGAAATAGTTGATGCTGGGAGGCCTATATGTAGTATTCAACTAACCGCATCAACTCCGGAACACTGTATAAGGAGACTTAGAGAATTAGCGGAGGTAGTTTATGGGAAATTGGTGCTGATACGGGATGAATGAGTTGATATGTTTATTCGTTTTTATCGCTCTCTTTTTCCTTCTATGAATTCTTCAACCCACTGGCGGGCTACGCTGTCTGGAACTTGTACTGGAGGATGCTTGAAGGCGTAGGATGACATGCTTATCAATGGACCTGAAATCCCGCGGTCTAGTGCAAGCTTAACTGCCCTGATGACGTCAATGACCACTCCAGCACTGTTTGGTGAGTCCTCGACGACAAGTTTCACGTCAATTGATATTGGCCTATCACCAAATTTTTTCCCTTCGATTCTTATGTAACAGATTTTTTTGTCTCCGAGAAACGGAACATAGTCTGACGGTCCTATTCTGACAGGGAACTCGTATGGCACGAGGCTTGTCACGGCTTCAGTTTTGCTTATACGCTTGGTCTTTAGCCTTTCCTCAACGGTCATATTCAGGAAGTCGGTATCTCCGCCTATGTTTAACTGATACGTGCCTTCTATTTTCACTCCTCTATTTATAAGGAGGTCTACTAATGTTCTATGGAGAATAGTGGCTCCTACCTGGCTTTTTATGTCGTCTCCAGCTACAGGTAACCCTGCTTTTTCAAACCTGTCAGCCCATTCCGGGTCTGAAGCGATGAACTCAGGGATACAATTTATGAATGCGCACCCGGCATCGAGAGCTGCCTGTGCGTATATCCTAGTTGCTTCATAGCTACCAACCGGAATGAAGTTTATCAGCATCTCAGCCCCAGAGTCCTGAAGAGCAGATGCAACATCAACTGCTTCAGTTTTGCTCTTGTCATAAGTGTAGAAGGCATCCACCATGTGTGGTGCTACCCCATCAGATATGGGCCCAGGCAACACTTCTACACCTAACTTTGGAACATCGGCGAACCTTTCAACGCAGTTGGGCTCCGCAAAAATAGCTTCACTAATGTCCCGCCCGATTTTATTCTTATTAATATCGAAAGCACAGACAAATTCTATGTCTCGGGGATAGTATCCTCCAAAATTAACGTGCATTAGTCCAGGTATCTTATCATCTTTCTTAGCATCTTTGTAATAGTATACTCCTTGGACTAGTGCTGAGGCACAGTTGCCAAGACCAGCAATAGCCACCTTGATTCTTCCCAACAGTTGCCACCTCGCTGAGAAAGTTTATCACAAACATTAACGAACATAGAGCGCATTATTTAATCAAAAAAATATTTAAACGCCAACGAAGCTGAAGCTATATTGGAAGACGTTATTTTTAAAAGTTTTTCTTTTTGCATTTAACGTAAAACAAAATAAGGGAAAGTTGAAGCTTTAAATTAATGAGGACGTAAGCTTGCGGGTTCTATATTTTTGTGGCTATTTCTGTCGCTTCTCTGATGGCTTCTAGCGCCTTCCTAGGGTTTATACAATCACCCACAGCGTAAACTTCAGCAACCTTTCCTTCGAGTTGCTTTATGAGCTCATTGTTCGGCTCAGCGCCTACCGCTATTACCACGGTGTCTGCTTCGAAGAACTGCTCTCCATTGTTGACGATTACGCCCTCATCCGTTATTTCATCTACTCTGGCGTTTGTCACTATTCGCACTCCTCGTAGCTCTAAGCTTTGCCTAATTGTCCATCTTGTTGTTAGTCCTATGTCTCTTCCTATTCGTTCCATCATTTCGACGATAACTACATCTCTGCTTTTCCTTAGGAGCTTTAAAGCTCTCTCGGGCGACAGCGCTCTTCTTTCGAGGAGGAACACCATTGTTTCAGCGTCTATTGAGCCTTCATCGGTCAGATATAGGGCCGTTTCGCATCCGACCCCTCCGCCTCCAACAATAACAACTTTTTCTCCAACGTCAACTTTTCCAGCGAGTACATCATGGGCGTAAACCACGTTTTTTCTTTCTATTCCGGGGATCTTTGGCCTTATAGGCCTAGCTCCTGTTGCGACTACTACGACGTCTGGCTTCACTTCATTAACCAGTTCAGGAGTGACCTCTGTTCTAAAAACCACTTTTATTCCGAGCTTCTCTATCTGTCTGCAGAGGTAATCCACGAAAGTTTTAAACTCTCTTCGCTCCTTGGGTGCGCTTGCCAAAAGTAGTTGGCCGCCTAGCCTGTCCGTTTTCTCGTATATTGTGACGTCGTGCCCTCTCTTCTTCAGTATTATTGCCGCCTGCATTCCTGCTGGTCCTCCTCCGGCAACGAGAACCTTTTTCGGCTTCACTGCAGGTTTGAGTTCGAGTTTCTTCTCTCTTCCCGCAGCAGGATTAACAAGGCAGGTGACTGGTTGCAACATGAAAACACTATCGAAGCACCCCTGTGTGCAAGCGATGCATGGCCTTATCTCGTCGAACCTTCCTTCAGCAGCTTTTACAACAAATTCAGGGTCTGCTAAGAGCCCTCTGGCTATTCCAACTAGGTCAGCCTTCTTACGTCTAAGGATACGCTCTGCGAGTAATGGGTCGTTTATTCTGTTGCAGGCTATTACTGGTATTCCAACTGCGTCCTTTATGTTCTCAGCCAAGTATATGTAGGCTCCTCTTGGAACGTTCATGGTTAACTGGGGGATTGTGGTTTCATGCCATCCTCCAGTTACGTTTATAATGTCTACTCCAGCGTCTTCAAGTTTGGCTGCGAATACCTTTGCCTCGTGGAAGTCATTGCTTCCCTCCATGAAGTCGTCTCCGCTGACCCTAAATATAATGGGGAAGTTCGCTCCTACTTTTTCTCTTACGCGTTCTATTACTTCAAGGGCAAACGTCATCCGTTGCCTTAGGTTTCCTCCGTACTTGTCTGTCCTTCTATTCGTTAGCGGGGAGAGGAACTGTCCTATGAGGTATCCGGCTGACGAGATTATTTCGACGGCGTCGAAACCTGCCTCCTTAGCTCTTCTTGCAGCTTCACCGTAGTCTTCAATCGTTTGCTCGATTTCTTCTATTGTCATTCTTTTCGGGATTTCCCTCGTCAACTTAGACATTATAGAGGACGGTGCATGAGCCTTGTCCCCTATAATCATGGAAAAAGCATACCTTCCAGAGTGATAAAGTTGAGCCGCAATTTTAGCTCCGTAACTTTTAACTGATGAGGCAAGCCCTTTCAGGCCGGGAATGAATCTATCGTCGGAAATGCCTATCATTGATGGAGCACCCATAGCATACTTGTTTATGTAGCATCCGCCGACTATTATTAGGCCAACTTGGTTTTTCGCTCTTTCAACATAGAAATCTACCAGTTTTTCGGTCACATGACCGTTTTCGCAGTAGCCTAGGTGCATTGCTGGCATTACCACTCGGTTGCGTAGTGTCATCCCCCTTATTGTTATAGGCTCCAGAAGTTTTTCAAGTTTAAAAGACACACCTATCACCTTTTTGTCAATTTTGGTCAATAATTTACGGAGACGCATATTTAAGGCTTCATCAATAGAAGTGTGGATTATAGGGAAAGATATATTAAAGAAACATCTTTAGTAAAGATGAAAATTGAATAATTGGAGGAAAAGCCATGAAGGCCAGTGTTGGAACAATATGCGTGAAGAGAGGGTTCATGAAAATGCAGAAGCACGGCGTCATAATGGATGTTACTAGCGTTGAGCAGGCGCAGATTGCTGAGGATGCAGGAGCGGTTGCAGTAATGGCCCTAGACAAGTTGCCTTATGACGTCAGAAAGGCGGGGGGTGTTGCTAGGACGGCTGGCCTGAAGGTTATAGAGGAAATAATGGATCATGTTTCGATACCGGTCATGGCTAAGTGCAGAATTGGACATGTCTATGAGGCAAGGGTACTGGAGGAGTTGGGTGTTGATGCTATAGATGAATCCGAAGTTTTAACTCCAGCTGATGAGAAGAGGCATATTTGGAAGTGGGACTTTAAGGTTCCATTCGTAAATGGTGCGAGGGATCTCGGTGAGGCTTTACGAAGAATAGAGGAAGGAGCTTCCATGATAAGAACGAAGGGGGAGGCGGGAACGGGTAATGTTGCTGAGGCTGTGCGCCACATGAAACTTGTGAGGAGTGAAATAAGAAGGGTGAGAGCTGTAGTTGAGGAGGAGGACTGGCAGGAGATCGTTGCTTTGGCTCGTGAGTTTAGGGTTTCCTATCAACTGGTTTACGAGGTCGGAAGGCTTGGAAGGCTGCCTGTTGTTAACTTTGCTGCTGGCGGCATAGCTACTCCTGCTGATGCCGCTTTGATGATGTCACTTGGTTGCGATGGAATATTTGTTGGGTCAGGGATCTTTAAGTCTGAGGATCCTATGGAGCGGGCAAGGGCAATAGTTTTAGCGACGTCATTTTGGGATGACCCGGAGATTGTGGCTGAAGCCCAGAGGATGATAGATGAAAGAAAGTCCATGATTGGCATCGGCGTCAGTGAGCTCGAGCTGAAAATGCAAGAAAGGGGGGCTGAAGCGTGAGAAGCATTAAAGTTGGTGTACTTGGATTTCAAGGAGCGATCGAGGAACACGTAGATATCACGAGAAGAGCGCTTAAAGAAGCGGGGCTGAGTGGAGAAGTTAATGTTGTGAGGAGACTGGAGGAAGTTGAAGTTTTGGATGGACTGATAATTCCTGGTGGAGAGAGCACAGTGATAGGCAGTATGATGGAACGCACGGGTATAATGGATTATTTAAGGCGAACAAGGGGGAAATTTCCCGTTTTTGGAACTTGTGCGGGCATGATTGTGTTATCGAGAAAGGTAAAGGATAGAGTATTAGGTGATACTAATCAGCCAACCGCAGGGATACTTGACGTCTCCGTTGAAAGGAACTCCTTTGGAAGGCAAGGAGACTCCTTTGAAACTGAGCTAGAAATACCAGCGATTGGCGGTCTTTATAGGGGCGTCTTCATTAGGGCACCCATAATATTAGATGTAGGAAGCGAAGTCGAAGTTTTATGTAGATTGAATGGAAGAATAGTAGCGGTGCAGCAAGAAAAAATAATGGCCACAGCATTCCACCCCGAACTAACAGACGACCCGAGAATTCACATCTTCTTCATCAAGAAAATAATTTCAGATTAAAAGTCGTCAGCAGTTTTAAGATAAAAAGTTAATTTCGAATTTTCTTGCCAAATCTGTTTGCATACGGCTTTAGGGAGTATTAGATAGTGTTAGTGGTTGAGTAATCAAAAGAAAGGAACGAAGTTGTCTGTAAAATCGTCAATGAACTAGGAGAGAAACAGGGATTAAATTAGGTGTTAACATGTGGCAACGTAGAGTTGCTTGTTTAAGGTCTTCCTGAAAAAGAGGGGGTCTACGTAATTTTTATTGGTATATTTTGTTTTTTTGTTTTTGACGTGAGACTAGAGGTTGGTGGGTTTTTGCGTAAGGTTTTCGTTATAGGTGTAGGAAATTATCTTTTGGGAGATGAAGGAGTGGGGATTCATATTGTAAACAGGATGAAGGAGCACTCGTTACCTGAAAAAGTGGAAGTTGTTGATGGAGGAGTGGGAGGCTTGTTTTTACTGGAGTTTCTTGAAAAGGCTGAAAAAGTTATTCTTGTGGATGCAGTTTTAGGTGGCGGGAAGCCCGGTGATGTATACATTGTTAACTCTGAAGAGCTTGAGAGGAGTAAGATTAAGAGCTTGTCGTCTTTGCATGATATGACTGTCCAATTACTGGTGAAGGTTGCTAAGGAATTGAATGTTTTACCTAAACTGTTCTTGGTTGGGGTTGAACCAAAAAACTACAGTGAAATAGGAGACGCTCTTTCGCGAGAAGTGGAGGAAGCTATACCAAAAGTCATAGAAACAGTCTTTAGGCTTATTAATGATTGTTGAACAAGAAAAGGGAAGGGATAAGAATTGAGAGGACCTTTTGCAATGAAGATCCATAATGCCTCTGAGGAGCGAGAAAGCAATCTCGTGTTGGCTTTAGATGTTTCAACCAAGGTTAAGGATGAAAGAGATATTCGTGAGCTTTGCGGAAGAGCTAAGACCATTTTGGATGATACTGAAAGATTCATAGCGGGCTTAAAAGTGAATTTTCAGCTTCTGCTTCCTTTAGGTTTGTATGGTTATCTGCAAGAGGTGCTGGATGCCGCTAGGGCGTATGGCTTACCGACGATCATGGACTGCAAAATAAATGACGTTGAACATACTAACAGGTGGGCTGCTACTCATTTTTTTGATGCGGGGTTTGATGCTTTAACTGCAAACCCCTTCGCTGGTTGGGAGGGAGGATTAAAAGGAGTATTCGATGAGGCAAGGAGACGCGAAAAGGGAGTCATACTTTTGGTTTACATGTCACATCACAGTGCTGAAGAAAACTATGGACGAGAAATAGTATTAAGTGACGGCAAGGTAAAGCCTTGCTACAGGTTTTTCGCGGAGAAAGCAGTTGAGTGGGGCGCCGATGGCGTCGTGGTGGGAGCCACGAGACCAAATGTGATAAGTGAAGTGAGAAAAATGCTACCTAAAGATGTGCTCATATTTAGTCCTGGGGTCGCTATTCAAGGAGGAGACGTCGAGACAGTTTTTAGGGCAGGAGCTGACTACGCAATAGTTGGACGCATAATATGTGAGGCGAAAAAACCTGGGGAAACCGCTAAGTGGTACGTAGAAAGAATTAAAAGTGTTTTACGAGACAGAGGTTAGCGTTCCCCGAGTCCTTTGAGTTTTTTTATCATATTTTCAAGTAATTTTTCAAGTTGAGGATACGTTTTTTCGAAGAGTTCGGTCCGCCTTTTTGCAGCTTTAACGCCTTCCATGACTTTCAGTACCGCAGAGAACTGCTCTTCAACTCTATTAGCCAGATCCCTTTCTAGGAGGGCTGAGCTTTTCATGTCGATCAAGTCTTCTATGGCATGTTTAAGGTAGAAAGCGGCATCTTCAACGCTGTCCGCCTCAAGGACTTGCCTAACCCAGAACAAATGAGCTTCAAACTCACTAATAACTTTTTTACGTGCTTGAATGTAGTCTCTTAGATCATCCAAGTAGGTCAGTATAGTATCCCAGAGAGCATTATACCCGTCAACCAAGTCCCCGCACCAATCTTCCACTTCTGGCTCGCCACCAATAACGCTTTTTATATAATCCTTGCAAAGCTTAAGGTACTCCTTTACCTCTCTTTTCACGTCACTCAGCATTTCTTCAAGCATGCTTCCTCCCCGAAAACCTCCCTTTTCCCGTTCACTCCGCTTATATTTACAGTAATTTTCTTCTAAAAATATTATCTTCTTACCTTTTCAGCCACCAGAGGCAGTAATGATTCTTTAATTATCGGGGGAACATAGACTTATCAACTCTTAAAAATCATCAAAAAAATTATCTACGAGTTTTGTCTTTTTTGAACAGGTAGTTGGAGTCTGCATATTTGAAAAGATTGTGAGGGAGGCGGCTGATTGAGCTTCAGAGTTGGAGGGGTTGTCCTTTCACGGCTTTTACTAGCGCTATCTGTCATTTTAACCCCGATTTACTTTCTGCTTTTATTTGCTTTTTCACCAGTCAAATTACGTCCTGCTCCTTTACCATTTGACATAGTAGTTGCCAATTATCCTTTATTTCATAGTATTTTGCAGTACTCTGGGTTTGAACAACCATGGATCATGGTGATTAACTACATTTTTGCTCCTCTTTTTTTCTCTCTTCCATGGCTTCTTTTCGTTGCCTTGAACCACGAAAGGATTATCAGAACCTTTGAGGTGCTGGACGCAACGACGACGATAGTTCCTCTAAGATACAGAATTTTTTACGGTTTTAATACATTGCTTTTACTGGTATTTTTCCTTCTCCCCGCCTTATTCCCTGTTTTGAGCGTTGTTTCAAGCGTGATTCTCGTTGGCAGGGTGCTTAACACTAGTGAGTGGTTCTGGAGACATGGAAAGATAGTGAAAATAGCTACATGCATTATAGCCTTCACCGTCATATGTTGGGGACCAGTTTACCTGACCGCGTTATACTATTTGGAAAGGCTCCACGTTTTTCTAACTAGTTGGCTCTGGGACTTATGGGCAAACAACATGGTAATAACATACACTGTTTCCATGTGTATAGTTAACGCGCTGGCTATAGGGTCTATTGTGTGGCTAATATTTGCTGGCTCAGCCGAGTTTGAAGCTAAGACCTTCGGAGTCGCTTTAACCAAGCCACCTTATAGAGCAATAGCCATACTTGAAGCGGTGTTCTTCATATTATTCATTTATATCGGATTGCCATACATTTACGTTCCGGGGTGGCCTCCTCGTTACCTTATTTGGGGAAGCAACCCGAGCATCTTATATGACAGAATAAATTACATTTGTTTAGGCTTAATATCACTAGTTACTCTGGTGGGAATGACTAAAGGTCTAAGAAGACGCACATTCAATTTCTCTCTTTTTGGATTGATTATAGCTGGAGGATTCCTAGGGTTAGACATGGTTACAGGTAACTACATTAGGACGCTTGCCATCCTGCCAAAGATGCTTACACCGTTTATCCTGAGCGTTACTTTATCATCTCCTTGGGGGCTTTTAACGATGGATATAAACTATTTTTTGAACCTTTATATCCCCTACTATGAGCTTCCGAGAGCTCTCATGCAGATCTACTTTTTTGGAGGTGCGCAGACAGCGCTTACCCTAGCTATGTACGTTGTGATGCTCATCCATAGCTCAGTGACTCACGTAACCAGCGCCATGACATTGACTGCGCTAATATGGGTTACCACGACCATTTACTGTTTCGCTAAGGCAGGGACAACGAGGGGGTGAAAAATATGAGGGAGATACTTAATTTTTTATGTTCTTTCAGAGCCCCCTTGAAAGGGGGGATTATATGGTTGTCAAGCTTAGTAAGGGTAAAGTTGACGAGAACGTGGTTAGATTTTTGTTGGAAGCTGTTTCGGATTTAGAGCAAAGGCTTAGAAAGATTGAAAGGCAAGTTGACGTTTTGATTCAAGAGCTTTACGGGTTTAGGCTTCTGGAGAATGGAGAAAGCAGGGTGGAGGAAAAGGCAGTTGCAATAGAGAGAAGAGATGACAAAGGAGAGAGACATGCTGAAGAGGAGAAAGGCGGAGTTAGAGTTAACATCGAAGCAGAAATAAAAGAAGTGAAGAAAGAACAAGTAAAAACAGTTATTCCAACGGTTAAATTAGCGTCATGAAAAAAGCAAGCTTCCTTGGGAAATGTATTTCTTCAATTGTAGTGATGGAAAGTTATTTATTTTACCTTCTGGAATTTTCCTATACCCTTAAAGGGTTAAGGGGGTTTTAGGATGGGGTTGAGTGCTTATGTGCTTATTAAGGTTGCCTCTGGTCATGAGAAGCCGGTTCTTTCGAGGCTGAGGGAGCTCAAAAATGTTGAGTGCGCGGACCTTGTCTATGGGATCTATGATATAATACTGAAGGTTAACGTGAAGAACGTTGAGGAGCTTGATGACTTCGTTTTCGGAGTAGTAAGGCAGATGGATGGCGTTATGGAGACAATGACGTGCATTTGCTCTGGCGGAGAAGAAGGCTAAACTTGGTTACTAGCGCACCATGGACTAAGATGACTGGCAGAAGATTTTTTAGAGAAATTCTAATATCAAATTTAACTTAAGCGTGGAGGAGAAAGTTATGAGCGGGAGTGTTGTGAAACCTGCAATACCGTTGCAGCTTAAAGGTTTGGCTGATCTAGTCAGGTTGCTGGTAACGTGGAGCAGGGAGCGGGGAACACATATATTCTACTTTGAGAAAGGCGGCAAGCATATTTACGGCGCTTTAATAGGGAGTTTTCCAGGCTACTATGAGCTAAGAGGGCTCCCATTGTTTATGTATATCGCAGATAAAGAGCCGCCTAAAGGAAACTTTATACGTTATGTCGGACACCAAGAAGAGAAAATAGAATTTGTTGATGCAGTGGAGGTCGACCCGAAGGCGACTTTTATACCAATAATTCGTCTCGCTAATCCTCCAGTTTTCGTAGGAGAGCTATGATTTAACTGCGTCCCGGATTTATAGTTGCTTTTAATTTTCTTGCAAAGCGCAGTAAAGAGAGGTGAAAGAAGAGCCAAAAACCAGGTAACAACTCTTAATCTTGTTATGCGGGTTATGAACTTAATGGCAGGTGCATCTTCATAGAGTAGCCAGTATGGATGGTTAATTATGTGTGCGAAGCCGTTTTCTGTAAGTAATTTGGCGAGTTGCTTGTATGTTACGAGTGAAGGCAGTTCAGCATTGACCTTAAGCATCATCGAAGCGATCTTATTCGCGATCTTCCTGGGAAGTAAAGTTAACCCGATTATTCCGGTGTGTGGCTCCACGGGATATAGCCTGTTGGGTGTTGTTAGAAAGAGACGTCCTTCATCGTCGAGGACTGAATGAATTTCTTTAAGCAATTTGTGTTTGTCTTCAACATGTTCCAGGACGTCATTGCATATGGTCAAGTTGAAGCATCCTTCTTTAAATGGCAGGTTTAGGCCGCTAGCTAGGATAAAGTCGATTACGCCGTTCTTCGCTTTTTTAGCGTTTAGTTTTGCAAGTTGAATTGCAAGAGAATTTATTTCGATTCCGACAACTTGGTTAGCATGATTTGCTAACGTTAAGCATGCTCCTCCTACTCCGCAACCCACGTCGAGAACCCTTAGCCCAGAGACGCTTCTAAGAAACACTCTCATTTTTGCGACGTAAGTTTCAGCTCTTCTTTCAGCGTTTTTAAACCATGAGAACCATGCTTCATAGTTTCCGAGGGACTTTAATGGTTCAAGACTACGCCTCAATGCCTCCTCGAACTCTATTATTTCGCTCATTAGTAGCCCTCCGTAGGGGGAATCATAGAAAGATTATTTTTTAGGTTTAAATTAGTTTTCTGGGAGAAAAGAATAAGTCTTAGAGCTGAGCTGAGTTGAACGTTATCGCATCGTGTGGCAAGGTAAAGATATACAGGTGTAAAACGAATTATTTCTCTTTGTTTAATAGTCCCTATTACGCTCATAGTTATGGAGGGGCGATCGACATTTATTTCTTAGATGAGGAGCGCGTTTTTCCATGTTTAACCCCTGGTAGGATTGTCGGTATTAGAACAGTTAAAGCGGCATCTATGAAAAAGTTCTATCATAGTGACTTTGATTATGTGACGCTGATCGAGAGCAGAGAAGACCCAAGTTTAATTGTCAGAATAATGCATATTAAACCATTCGTGAAGGAAGGAGAACACTTAAATGTAGGAAGACCCGTGGGGGAGCCTTTGCGGAGCGGCTTTTTTGATCCTTGGACAAGTTTACACGCTCACTTAGAGATAAAAACTCCCGATTACGCCTTTAGAGCGAAAGGCTCCCTCCCTATAGACTTGAAGATCGATGGTGAAGTTGAAGGTGAAGCGGTGGAGGATATTCTCTTTAGGGTAGTCCATGTCAACGATTTTTTTGTGCTGGTAGAGCTTGAAGAAGGATGCACGGTAAGGTTAGGAGAAGTTAGAGGGTTAGGAGTCAAGATCGGAGGGAGCATTGGAATTCTCGATTGCGGTTTCCCTCACTATGCAAGGGGGGGAGTTATGCTTGCTCAGGGGAGTAAGGTACAATTAGGCGACCAGGTTAAGCTTGGTGGTCTAGTTATAGGGAGAGTAAATGGTTTTATACATAATGGAGCCCGAGTTCTCTTAGAGAAAGTTTCTCTGGAATGTGAGGGGGTTCGGTTGAGAGGGATTTCTGCTTTTCTAAGTTTAAATGAGAAATGCTTAATGAAATTAATCCCTTTAAAGGGAGAGAAAGTAGAGTTCAAGAAGGGAGAAATCATTCGGTTAGAGTTTAACAAGGAGGGTTTCCGTTGACTGGAAACGCTAGGTTAAAGGTTCCAGGAGGAAAAATGATAGAGGCGGAGGTAGAGTTAGAGGGAAAATTGATAAGATATGTGCGGATAACAGGTGACTTTTATTTTCATCCTGAGGAGGAACTTGAAGAGCTGGAAGAAACATTGAAGGGGGCACCTATCCATGCATTATATGAACTTGTCGAAAAGTTTCTTAAAGAGAAAAAGGTTACGCTTGTTGGGATTGATGCAAAAGACATCGTCAAAGTGATACTTAATGCAGCTGGGCAACGAGATTAATTTATTTTTAGAGAGATTCACGAGTTTGACTTATTAATTCTTCTGATATTATTTTTTCTTTGCCTTCCCAGAGTTCTTCAAGAATTAAGTCAAAGATTCTCGAAGCCACAATTTTTTTGTTCGAGAGAGAAATGTGATGAACGTTTTCCCTTTTATCTATTACGTAGACTTCGTTGGATTCTGCGGAGAAGCCTGCGTTCGGCTTTGACACGTCGTTGGCGACTATCATATCCAAGTTTGCGTTTCTAAGTTTTTTTATCGCTCGTGAAATTAGCTCTTCTTTTGAGACCCCGTACTCTGCTTTAAACCCAACTAAGAAGGCCTTTGGTGCAGCTAATCTTATAGCGTCTATCACTTTAGGCAAAGGCTTCAGGGAGATTTGGAGGTTCTCTTTTCCAGATGGTATTTTTTCGTTAACCTTGCTTTCAGGGGCATAATCTGAGACCGCCGCGGCGCATATTATTATGTCATAGCATTTTTCTCCTACTTCGGAGAGAGCGGCATCTAGCATTTCCTTTGTGGTTTCAACTCTAATGACCTTAACGTTGAAAGGAGGCTCCGCCGTTCCGGGACCATATATGAGGGTTACCTCTGCGCCTCGGAGAGCTGCTTCTTCCGCCAGCGCGACGCCCATCTTGCCACTACTAGGATTACTAATGTACCTTACTGCATCTATGTATTCTCGTGTTGGTCCTCCAGTGATTAAAACCTTTAGTCCTTTCATGTCCTTTTTCTTTGAGAGAATTTCGATTACCCTAGCTACTATCGTGTTTATGTGGGCGATTTTCGCTTTTCCTTCTTCAAAGCGGGGGCCTATTATTTCGATTCCATACGCTTCTAGGCGTTTTAGGTTTTCTAGTATTATTGGGTGGTGGTACATCGACTCGTGCATTGCAGGCACAACCACTACAGGGATCTTCGCGCCTATCGCCGTTGTGACTACCGTGGTAACGGGAGTGTCGTCAATGCCGTAAGCGATCTTGCTTATTGTATTTGCTGTGGCTGGAGCAACGAGCACTATGGAAACGGCGTTTGGGTGTTCTCCAGCAAGAGAGATGTGCTCTACCATTCCAGTTAGCTCGGTTACAACAGGATTTCCTGTAGCCCACTCCATTAGCGCGGGGGAGATCAGTTTTGTAGCTGCAGGCGACATCACCGCATATACTTCTGCCCCGTGACGCATTAATTCTCTAGCAATTATTGGACATTCTACTGCCGCCACGCTACCTGTTATGCAAAGAGCGATCTTTTTCCCCTTAAGGATCTGGCTTTTAGTCCCGATGATCTGCTTCGAGGTGTGTTCGGGAAGCAATAATAACAACCCCGAAGTGATAGTGTAAATTCACGTTTCAAGTTAACCTTTAGACAACAGGCATATTTAAGCTTTTAAACACAAAAAAAGTAGTATAAATAGTCTTTAAATTTACTCCAAAAATAAATAAAATAAAAATATACTATACAACAAGAAACATGCGATGAGATATATGATTACTCCCACATTAATGCGTCCTGGTCAAGTGTGAGTTACCGAGATATTTTGGTTTTAGGACAGCGTTGTAATGGTCTCTGAGGCTATATTCTGCTACACCTAAAGACTGCGCAATCAATTTCTGTGTCAAAATGGAGGAGCAACCTCTCCGGAGTGCTAGAAGTTTATCGGCACAGTATATTACTGCCGCAGTGAAAATGTATGGTCTTCTTCCGCCTTTCTCCTTCTTCGTCTCGGCGAGGATCCTCATGCACATACTTATTAGCTCTCTTCTGTAATCCTCAACACTCATCCCTTTTTCCTCTAGTTTGAGAATGACATTTTTCGATCCTAGCAGGGCGTTTATCGCTCTTGGAAGGTATTCTTCACTTCTACGCAGTGTTTGATGTACACCTGTAACTTTTCGGATTAAAAATGCTGCCTTCAGCAACTTTTTTGGGGCAACTTTGTATCCCATCGATTTGAAGGCTTCTGTTATTTCTATTAGTGTTACCGGCGCATGCGTTTTCTGCTCTCTTACGGCGTGAAGGAGGCATGCTGCCATGAGGAGTATGTGGTTACTAACTTTTAGTTGCTGGATGGCACGTTTGTACAAGTTTATTGCGCGCTCCCTTACAATGGCTGGGAGATCAAGGCGTTCAGATACATATTTGAGTGCAGAGAACGCTCTATAGTGCGTCGCACATAGAGTTCTCATCTTGTCTTGAATAGCTTTGATTTTCAGTCTTTTGTAGATGGCTTGGCTTTTAGGTGAAACCATATTACCCTTCGAGTCTCTAAAGATGAAGGCGTCTTTGTAATCAATGTAACTTCCTACTTGAGTTTCAGGGTACACCCATGCACCTCTAGTATGCTCCTTTGAGGATATGTAGAAAAGAGGGGATACTATGTGTCGCTCAACGACAAGCCCGCAGTTTGGGCATACATAATAACCTTCATATTCTACAGCGTCCACGTCACATTCCTGGCATTTCAAAAGGGACACACGTAACACCCTTAACGGGAAACCCACACCGAAAATTAATCTCTTTTCAGGATGAGGAGGAAGCTATAGAGGACTGTGTGGTACCATAAGAAAACCATTAAGACTCTTTAAGAAGAAAGAGGTAAAGTAGACTAAAAAAGAGCAACGAGCAACTAAGTTAGGTCATCGTATACGCCTTGAATCTTTAGCCTGGCCAATCTGAAAATCTTGCGTAATACTCTTTAAAGGGATGTAAAATGTTCCCCTGCGTGTAATTAGTTTAAGCTTCAAGTGAAAGCGAATAAGCGTATTTACCTATGCTTTCGCTTTTCATCAAAGAAAAAGTCTTATATTTTTTGAGTAAATGGGGGTAACGGAAATTAATCGTGCCAGAAGAGAAAAAGGATGGTTTTACAGTTGACCTCCAAATTTTCGAAGGCTTTCTGTCCGGCGCATATCACGTGCTTTTTCCAAATATTTGACAAGTCAGGAAACCCGCTAGAGGTCGGGTCTAGAGGCGCCGGGATATGTTTGGACAGAGGAATAACTACCATGGTTAAAGTGGAGATTGCTAAGGAGAACCATTTGGAAATAATTATTAACCCAGATATAGGAGAGCCTAAAGTTACTAGAAGTGCGGCTGAAAGAATGGTGAAACTTGCAAACGAAAAGTACTCGAAAAACTACAAGGTAACCGTGATGCAAAAAATGGATGTTCCAGTGTATGCTGGGTTTGGCTCTAGCGGTGCTGCAGCCTTCAGCACTGCCTTGGCTCTCAATGACGCATTAGGGTTAGGCCTCACGAAAAATAGGGTAGGGCAGATAGCACACTTATCTGAGATTGAAAATCTCACGGGGCTAGGCGACGTTGCAGCCCAAAACGTTGGAGGCGTAGAAATAAGGGTAAAAGAAGGGGCGCCGGGTTATGGAGTAGTGGACAACATACCGGTCTCGGAAGAATATGTTGTGGTCTGCGGCTCAATAGGCGGATTAGAGACGAAGAGCGTAATTTCTCGAAAAGATAAGAAGGAACAAATAAATGCGGCTGGAAAAAGCCTCGTAGAAGAACTGATAAAAGACGCGACAATAGAGAAAGTGGCTCTTTTAGCGAAGAGGTTCACTATGGAAACAGGGTTAATGACGAAAAAAGTAGAGGAAGCGATTCTTGCACTTGAAAAAGAAGGGTTTGAATATTGTGGTATGATAATGCTGGGTGAAAGTGTCTTCTGCATCACCACCAAGAAAAAGGCAAAAAAAGCATATAGGGTGCTTAGAAAATGTATGCCTCAAGGCTTCATTAAGATTTGCAAAATAGATTTTAGAGGAGCAAGACTGGTGTAAAGCCAGTAGAGGGAAAAAAGATGGACGAAATTCCGCCAGGTCACCCTAGGGCTGAGTCATTAAGAATAAGGCATAAGTTGATTCATGGAATGGAGAACAAAGTTGTGGCTAAAGCAGGACTTATCGCGCATGGTAGAGGAGAAGCGTTTGATTATCTTTTAGGCGAGAAAACCCAACCACCAGCAATGGAAGCGGTACGTGCTGCTGTTTCAGCTCTCCTGCTAGCAAAGTACCCTGTTATAAGTGTTAATGGCAACCTGGCGGCTCTATCACCAAGAGAGGTCGTGGAGCTTGCTAAAGAAGTAAACGCCAAAATAGAGATAAATCTCTTCTACAGAAGTCAAGAAAGAATTGAAGCAATAAGGAAAGTTCTGGAGGAAGCAGGGGCAAAGGAGATCTTAGGGGTAGGAGAAACCGCCGATGGAGAAATTCCAGAAATATCAAGTGTTAGGAGAGTTGTTGACCGGCGAGGTATAATGATAGCAGATGTAGTCCTCGTTTCCATTGAGGATGGTGATAGAACGCAAGCACTTAGAAAACTGGGAAAAACGGTTATCGCTATAGATCTAAACCCGCTTAGTAGGACTGCAAAGTACGCTAACATAACAATAGTCGACAATATAGTTAGATGTATGCCTCTCCTCGTAGAAGAAGCAAGAAGGCTCAAAGGATACCCAAAGGAGCGACTGAAAGAGATTGTAGAAAAATACGATAATAAGAAGGTTCTGGCAGACATGTTAAGAATAATAAGAGATAGGTTAACAGCAATAGCTGAAGCTGGAGGAACCATACCTGACGACTTTGAAAAAGCACTTTAGAATTCAGAAAAAGACTATCAAAGGGGTACAAGTTGAGAGTTGCAGTCTTGGGAGCAGGAGCTATAGGAAGCCTTTTCGGGGGAATGCTAGCAAGAACCGGTGTTAAGGTAATACTGATAGGCCGGAAAGAACATGTGGAAATGATAAGAAAAAGAGGATTAAAGATAATAGAGGAAAGCGGGGAGGCTTTTACAGTTAGAGTGGAAGCAACGACAAACCCACTAGAGGCGGGTAAAGCAGATACAGTCTTCTTAACTGTTAAGGCATACGACACTAGGAGGGCAGCAATGGATGCTAGGCCATTGTTAAAAGAAGACAGTTTAGTTGTTTGCATGCAAAACGGGTTAGATACGGAGAAAGAAGCTGCTGATGTCCTAGGAAAGGAAAACGTTTTTCGAGGGGTAACTTCTGAGGGGGCTCAGCTCGTGGAGCCGGGAGTTGTGCGTCATGCTGGTAGAGGAGAGAGCTTAGTGGGGTCTCCTTTCGGTATCTCGCTGCAAAGAGCAAAGAGCGTTGCCGAGATTCTTAGAGAAGCGGGCTTTAATGCAAATGTCACGGACAACATTGAAAGAGAAGTTTGGGGAAAGGCGCTCGTTAACGCCGGAATAAACCCTATTGGGGCTATAACGGGACTTAGAAACGGTGAGATACTTGAGCATCCACCCCTCTTAGAAGTTATGAAGAAGCTTATTGCGGAGGGGAAAAAAGTTGCTAAGAAGCATAATATCACATTGACGGAGGACCCCTTCACTAAAGCTGTCAAGATTGCAGAGATGACTGCCACTAACAAGAACTCCATGCTTCAGGATATAGAAAAGGGCAAAAAAACTGAAATAGACTATATTAATGGTGCGATAGTTGCTTATGGTAAAAGGTACAATGTGAAGACACCCGTAAACTTTACAGTAACCGCAATAATCAAAACATTAGAGACGAAGGCCCATCAAAGGAAAGGCGTGATCTCTAATGAAGCTGAGAGGAATTAGTGCTAAGGAAGTCCTGAGGGAGCTTGAAGAAAGACTAGTATCAGATATGAGCTATCATTCTGGAAGAATATTAGGGAGTATGTGTACTCTTCCGCACCCATTAGCAAGAAAGATATTTTCTAGGTATCTTGAAAAGAATCTAGGTGACCCAGGCCTTTTCCCTGCAACCTTCCAGTTAGAGAGAGAAGTTATCAGCATGCTGGGGGAGCTTTTAGGAAACTCTAACGCTTCAGGAATAATAACGAGCGGGGGAACGGAGGCGAACATTTCTGCAATGCGCATAGCCAGAAACGTTTCACGTAAAAATGGTAGAAAGGGGAAAACAATAATAGTTCCCGAGTCAGCTCACGCATCATTTGACAAGGCAGCAGACTTGCTTGACGTAAAAATAATTAAAGCTCGACTTGATGAGGAATACCGGGTTGATGTGGACGACGTCCAAGAAAAAGTGACAAGTGACACGTTCGCTATAGTTGGCATAGCCGGAACAACAGCTCTGGGGACAGTAGACCCGATAGAAGCTCTCTCCGACATAGCAGAAGACAAAGGGATATACTTGCATGTCGATGCTGCATTTGGAGGGTTCGTATTACCCTTCCTAGAGAAGGCTGGATTCAGAGTTCCAAGTTTCGACTTCAGAAACGAGGGCGTATGCTCTATAACAGTGGACCCGCATAAGATGGGAATGGCCCCCATACCTGCTGGAGGATTATTGCTTCGAGACGAAAAGCTCTTTATTGAAAACAGCTTTGAAATACCATACCTAGCAGGGGGAAAATATAACCATCCAATAATACTGGGAACACGTTCGGGAGCAACTGTCATTGCAACGTGGGCCTTGCTTAATCATCTAGGAGTTGAGGGATACACTAAGATAGTTAAGAGATGCATGAGGAATACTAGGATCTTAGAGAGGGGAATCCAAAAAATAGACGGCCTAAGATTACCGGTAAAACCAACAATGAACATAATTGGAATTTTATCAGATATTGTCGACGTATGCAAGCTAGACTTAGAACTTAGAAAAAAAGGCTGGGCTCTAGGCAAGTTTCCAGAATTTCTAAGAATAGTCGTGATGCCGCATGTTAAAAAGAGACATATTATAGAGTTCTTAAGTGAGCTTGAAAGTGCCGTCCAAATACTTTTGGCGAGCAGAACACTCACAAGCTCAATCTAAGAAGAAAGATGAATAAAGAAACAAAAAATTACTTTTGGGTTGCAGTCCTATAGATTATCTCTGCTATTTTTTGGAAGGCTTCCTTTACCCCTGCTCCTGTAAAGGCACTTGTTTCGAAGTATGGCAACCCACCGAGGCGCATGGCAAGTTCTTCTCCCATTTCATGAGTCACTTTACGGTGCTCCTCTAAATCGATTTTGTTGGCAAGGAGTACACCCGGCACTTCACCGCATTCCTTCACGAGCTCGTTTTTCCAGTTTACTAAACTGAGGTAGCTTTCAGGCCGGCAGACGTCATAAACATAGATTGCACCTGCAGCACCT
>Ga0105162_1000753_pt1 | contig 19838 bp, 19 predicted proteins | sample JNZ201metaG_FD_81532 | JGI IMG/M metagenome (GOLD analysis project Ga0105162, IMG submission 81532) | Hot spring microbial communities from Jinze hot spring, China to study Microbial Dark Matter (Phase II) - JNZ 20120812A | ecosystem: Environmental > Aquatic > Thermal springs > Hot (42-90C) >...
CTGGGTTCGACCACCACCCATGAACCTGCGTGGACACCTAAATCTACGTGGGTGAGGTGGAAGTCCCTAGATGCGACCACGAATGAAAATAAAGTAATTAAGATGAACACCTAGAGACAAACGGTTTTCCTAAACTATACTATAGAGCACCAACTATTATGGCTAACAGTACTTGAAATAGCAGGTTGGTATCGGGTGATATATGGAACTTACTTATAGACGGCAAAAACCATGGCGTGGTCTTTATCGTATGGATCTAAGTGAACTACATCCAAGATCTCGAAGTTACCCTTCTCAAGAGTTTTTATTTCCCTTATGTATATCTCATCAGGCTCTTTAGTAACATCAATACTTCTGGCCTTTATTGCTAAGTAAAGGTATCCCCCGCTCTTAAGGAACATCTTAGCGTTAGCTACAACTATACTTGCCTGCTCAGGTTGAGCTATATCAGCATAGAGAACTTCTACCTGAGGCACTAGCATAGAGTACCTCTCGGGAAACCTAGCGTCGGCAAGTATCGGTACTATGTTTTTTCTGTAGTCAGCTACTGTAACTAGCTCTCTCATGACTCTAGGTGCGAACTCTATAGCATAGATTCTTCCTTTATGTCCGACTATATCGGATATGTGGCTAGCGGTCGTTCCACTACCAGCACCTAGGTAAAGTACCTTGCTACCACTGGATATGGCTAGCTCTCGTATTCCCTTATAGAGAGATGCGGCTAGCTTGCTTCTTATATGATTCCACTCTCTATACTCTACGTTTTCGTAGTTGAAGAGCCACTCTCCGTAAACCCTACGACCCGGAGTAAGGTTTTTAGTTGCTAGTCTAACTGATCCGTCCTCTAGCTCCACTACGTAAACCCCCCTATAGCTCGGGTGCTCCTTAACCGAAACTACTTCGACCACAGCCCCACCTCTATAAGTAAGCTTGAAAGGCTTATAATCTACTTTTTCCCACGCTTTGCTGGTTTCGGTGGTTTAGGTGGCGGCGTCTTTGGAGGAGGCTTTGCGTAGAGAGACTTTATCTCCTCGATTCTATCCTCGAGGAGCTTCTTTAATCTCGACGCGATGAGGCGTCCTGTATAGAAGTCAGCTCTTGCTGCTATAGCAAGCTTTGTAGCTAAGGCTCTCGCTATTTTACCCCTCTGCCATCTAGGTGCTTTGTGTATCTCTGGGTATTGAAAGATCACGCCATGCTTAGGTGGTCTGCCACCGGTTCTAAGAGCTCTGAAGAGAGCTTTTTCCGCACCTAGTACCTGTATTGTGCTAGCAGGGAGTTTTGCTAAATCTTCAAGGCTTCCGGCAAGGCTGAGCAGGCGTGCTCCTAGTAGAGAACCTACTAACTCAGTTACGTTAGGAGCTACTTCTTTCATGACCTGCTCAAGGTAGTCAGAGAAGTCCTTCCTCATCTCGTATAGAGTTAAAATAAGTTCGCTGAACGACTTTATTTTACTCATGTCGAGCTCCGAGATATCGGCCCCGATGCTTTCTCTTGCTGCTCTTGCTATTCTTTCCGCCCTCCCACCCTTGATACCGAGCTTTGAGAGGTTCTCCACAGTATACTGCTGCCTAGAACCGAGCACAGTTACCAACTTAGCGTATTCTTCATGCTCTTTTACTAGATCATCTAACTCTGGAAAGTGAGTACTATACCACTCCCTAAGCCTTGAAGCAAAGAGGTTTATTGTCTTGTCGATATCATCTATAGCCCTAATTGCCTGGATAGCCATCAAGTCTCTCTTTAGAGCCTCGCGCCTTAATTTCGATCTCGTAACACCGACTGCTATCTCGTAGATTAACGCATCAAACTCTTCCTCGTTCTTAACTAAACCCTCCTTAATGGCGATGCTCGGAAGCATCTCTCGCAACTTTACGATCAGCTCCTCTCTGGGGTTAATGGTGTGGTTCAAGCCTCTTTGAGCAAGAAACGTTGCTTCTAGTTCAGACGAAACTACGAAGACAGCATCTGGAGTAGAAATCCTGTTGATTAAATCAACAAACTCTTGACTTAACTCACCGCTCTCTATTCTCAAAGCTCTCTCGATCATGTATCCCGGGTCTTTGGATACAATGTTGCACACTAAAGTGCCGTCGTCACGCATTGCTACAGCTCCTATCACAGTCTCCATTACCGCAATCTTCATATACCTGCCCTCCTCTAGTATTAGCTCTTCTCATAATATAAGTATACCCAAGCTGACTTTCGCAATAGATGTACAACCAAGGGTTTCACAACGCATCTCTTACATGACGTTCCTCACTTATTGTTGCTGGACATTAAGGCAGATCATGTTCTCAGAGTAGCCCAATCCTTTATTGAATCAGGTTTCGGTTCATAAAGAGAACGAGCTTTCTATGACCGAGATAAGAATGCTGCGGCCGTGGTCACTGCCCGCGATCATGAAGTGTCGCTTCAACATCCGAGTCCTGGTGTGGCTTAACATACCTTAGTAGTGTTTCTCGCAGACCGAGGGCTACCTCAAGCTGTTCTATACTCAAACCCTCGGCTATGACCTCCTTACCAACTCTATAACTTGAGCCTGTAGGCTCTAACCGCTCTATCGGAACGAATACCCAATCTCTTCCTGGAATTCTAATGGCAATATATGCGCTTCCACCGGCTCTCTTAGTAAACTCGATCATTTTCATCACCTGCTCTTTGTCTATGTAAATAGTCTCTTCTCTCGACCTAGATTTGACTTCGAACACAGCCACACGACCATTCCTGATGGCGACAACGTCTGGATACATAGCTTTTTTTACTTTAGAACCACTGGCTGGTGCTCTCATAACTGCGAAGCCCCTCTTCCACAGTAGGGCAACGAGTTCTCTCTCAGCTCTATATCCTCTAGACCTATTACCCTTCGGCACTCAAGCCACCTAATCCCTAGAGACGTCCGCTACTATCGGTTGCAGAACTCTCCTAAGATCTTGAACAGAGACGTATGCAAGTGTCGATAAATCACCACCCCCACACCACACCCAGTTCTTCTCTAAGACCTTACAATCAAAGATGACGCGCAAAGACTTTACGCAGTCAGATAGGGGTGATACACCACCAACTTCAAAGCCGGTTACCTCCTTGACCTCATCATAGCTAGCAAGTCTCGAAGTCCTAGACTTTAGTACTTTAGCTATTTTCGAGAGATCTACCTTTCTGTCACCAGTTAAAACTACGGCCGCATAGCCATCGTCAACTCTGACTACTAGCGTTTTAACAATTTCCGATGGAGGACTTCCGGTCGCTTTAACAGCTCCTCTAACTGTGCTGACCTCAATGTCAAACTTCTCTACGCGTGCTGAAATCCCATACCTCTTGATGAATTCAGAAACATCGTTTCGACAACTCATAATCCATCCGAGCTAAATGCTTTGCTAGGTTTTTATCTACTACTTTATGAAGTACGAAAATATGTGAAACCCGAAGCAGTCACACGAGACCGTCTCACCGTGTTTTCGCTATGCGAATTCTCTCGAGTTCAGATACTACTCTTTCTAGTGCCCTATGCGGTGATAGAGCTACGACTTGTATCCCGGAGTTCCTCAGCAGCTCTATGTTTTTGAGTTCTTGGAGAACGATATTGTACCGCAGTACTTTATATATAGCGTCATTCACCTTGCTTGTGGTACTAAAGAAGGCTATTAGTGGAGCAACTACTATGACTCTAGCACCACTTTCCTGTGCTTGCCTAGCTAGCTTTAAGATATCATACGCTCTTCGACTACTGAGTACCGGGGAGAAAATTACAGAGGCGGACACATCCTTAAGTGACTTACTTATATGGTCTGCATATAGACTTTCCTGCGGTGATTCAACCCTTGGAGCTGGGCTGTATTCAGGCCATCTTATATTAGAAAGAACGTCGAGAATCTCCACTAGACCTCTATAGCTTCTCGCTTCACTACTGTATTTAACTCCATCTTCCGTAATAGCAATAAACTTCAACCTATCCCCACGCTTTACAAGGTAACTCGACAGCGCTACAGCTAGGTCAGCGCAGTGTTCAAAAAGAGACTTAGGGCTACCGATGAACGTGTACTTTTGTGCGTCGAGTATTATCATTACTCTGAGAGGCGTTTCTACTTCAAATACTTTAACGTGGAGCTTTCCTAGCCTAGCTGTCGCTTTCCAGTCAATATGACGAAGTTCATCTTCGGGTCTATACTCTCTCGTACTATGGTATTCAACTCCTAAGCCTGGGCTGAGAGTTCTCGAACCAATAGATGAACGCACGATGCCATACCACTTAGCCACCGGTGCTAAACCCATCTTAGGTGGGATCTTGATCACTATGGACTCCAAGTAATATATTGGAGCTTCGAAAGCGTCGAAGAAGTCAGTAATCGCCACTTTCAGTGGTCCCACTACGTGAAGGCCTGTACGCCTAGGTAGCGTGAGCGAAAACCTTGCGTGTCCAGGTTTTAAGGCAATTCGCTTAGAGTACGTGTAGCGGACACCCAAAAGCGAGAGTTGTGGGGGCAGATCAAGGTATACCTTCAGATAAGCAAAACCTCCTTTAGAGGAGATACTTAGGTCTAGACTGAGAACTATATCTACGTCTTCTAGTTCTACCTCAACCTTATTTAATCGGCATGTAGTAAGCTTACTTATGAGTCTAAGATGGGAGTAACTCACCACGGAATAAGTTATAAAATATGCTGCTACGCACAGGGCTCCAAGAGCTACGTTTAGAAGGGCTAGAGCTATTGATGCTACTACAATAGCTGAACATAGGTAAATTAGCCTTTGCGTCTTTAGGACTTCACCGTAACTAAACATGTCCCTCACTCGTAAGGCTTTCTTCAAGTACCTTAAGTAGCTTTTCGGAGTGCTTTAGAGCCCTACTAATCATAATTCTCCACATCGGTAAAAACGAAAAAGCTTTTTGATTGAGGAAGAGCTCTGAGAACTTCATGAATCTAGTGAGCGCCCTAGAGTACCTGGGCTCGTACCCCGCGTTCTCAAGACAACGCACCAACGCCGGGCTGGGGTGGGGTTCGCACCCAAGTAGAACTAGTATCTCAGCTATAGTGTCATATACCTTCCTAAAGTCCTCTCTCCCTCGCCAGACAAAGCTTCTTAGTGTTCTAGCTAGCTCTACCCTTCCCCTACCAAGCTTATACGAGATAGTTACTGTAATCAGTAGTGTAGCTGTAGCCACAGCCTCCTCTCTTAAGCTTTCTAGAGGGTCTTTCTCGAAAGAATTCCACACAGACGTTAAACTGTATACTACGCTATTTAAAAAAACTAGAAAAGACGATTCACCATTATGACTGTAAAGCCTTAAGAATAAGTCTCTGTTAGACAGGTACTTCCCTGCCTCAACTAATACGACGCAGTCATATCCGCACCACTTTCTCACCTCTAACGCTAAGAACTTAGCTAGCTCTCTATAGCTACCACCTAGCTGGAGTACTTGGTTTGTAAGTAGAGAACCGTCGCCAAGTATTAGAACGACCAAGTTATTCACGTACTCGAGGCAAGCGACCGGCTTTAACTCAGCAGCTGAAGTAAGGTAATCGTGGGACTCGGCAACTCCAATTACAGTACCGCAGTTTCGTATTTCAGACGCTTTATCCAGCCTTAGAACTATCTCGCTGTTCTCTAAATAAAATGTAGCTCTCGGGTAAAAGTCCCGGTGTTCGTCAAGCAATCTGTTACCATATACCCTAGCTTGAACGCCAAGAAACTCGAGTATCGTGTTTACAGTGGTTGTTTCATCAGCGACTACGAGGATTCCTCCAGAAGATTTCAACACCCTAGCTATATTCTCGACTTCGCTTTGGGTGTAACCATATTCGGGAGAAATGAGTAGTACACACACTTTCTCTCCCAGCTTAGGTATGCGCACGTAGCTCCAGTTAGATACGTAACTCACTCGCAAGCCGTAGCCTTTCAGTAACTCCATAAACATCGATGTCCCGAACTGCCCAGGGTTAATTGGTGACGAACCCGTAGGATATGGTGTTGGTAAGTCCACGTACTCATGAAGAGCAACTGTAGCCACCGTCAATAGAAGAACTGCTACTGCCACGGTCTTTAAAGCACTTAGGAAGACTGTCTGCATGCCTCTTTACCTAACACTAAGTTGATTAAGCGCACACCAGCTGAGAGCATAGCGAGTCCTGAAGTTAGAGCCACGAGAGAGGTAGCAACTAACGAAAATAACATCAGGACTACGGAGAGAACTAGGAGGGATATTGATGACACTATTACGGCAATAGCTAGTGTTTTAAGCGTGCTTAGCACTACGCGACACCCAACTCTTTCAACAACATCTCGATATTAGAGACCAACCTAGCTAAATCAGCGAGTGAGTCGCTAACAGTGCTTGCCATACTAAAAGTAATTATGACTAAGACCCCGACAATTAAGTAGCCGATAGCTATAATTAGCCTATTTCTCTCTTCTAAAAACGAAAGTAAAATTGATACAGAGATAATGAGGGATAGCGCGGTAGAAGCTGAGGCAGAGTACTCGTGGATTACTCCAAATAGACTCGATGCCACGGGGTATAAAATGAGTGACAGTGAAGCTAAAAAGAGAACTGTGTGTAGCTCTTCTATAAGTGAGGACTCGGGTGCTAGCGCTTCACAAGTTGCTGGAGATATAGCATTCTTGGTAATGTAGTAAGTATAAGAAACTATAGTCAAAGCTAAGATAGCGTTTCCCGGGGTGGTATAGAGTAAAAACCTAAAGGTAGTGCCTCCTTTTAAGGCACCAAGATAAAAGTAGCCGAGAAGAAACAGCATTGTAATAGCTGGAAGTACGGCAACAATTAAGGCTTTTCTAGCAGTTGACAATCTAACGCTCAACCTTATACCACCAAGAGTGCTTTGGCTATAGACAATTTAATTCAACCTCTTCCTCTTAATTCAGCTAAGCACTTAGTTTCAGTGAGCTCTCCCCAAGTAAAATGGTTACCCGAAAGGTCATATTGATCGTCAAGCATGAACTCGGTGGTGCGGTTAGTGCGTGTAATAACGTTCAAACTAGATGAAGAGACTATATTAGAGCTTAATAAAGTAGCGAGCGAGCTCGGTATATCGAGGTCTGAGGTTATTAGAGCCGCAATACTTAGCTATATAAGTAAGAAAACTAACGGAAAAACAAGGGCTCGAAGGGTATTACTTAAGTAAGTAGACTCGCACGATCGTCCTCAGGGCGGTATTAAGATACTCTTTATTTATCTAAGAGTATTTAGTAAACCCTAACTTAACTATGTAATACAAAGTAGATACATCTGGTGAGCTATTTGCCTGTAGTATATCGATGCGGTTCTTGTCATCACGTTCTCTACGAGTTTCTTAAGGTAGGACAGGATTCTTACGGATTGCCAACACCGTCAGAGCTAATAGCGAAAATAGGTGATCATTGTCCTAACTGTGGTAAGAAGTTGCGGTTGCCCACCATGGAGAACATAAGGATAGCGCCCTACAGATCGAAGAAAACCCCTACATCAGGATTAATCGAGTACCAAACCAAGAGCCAGGTAATCTAGCTGGCTTAAATTAGTTAAGTTAGAGCTAGCTTATCTTTATCTGTTTAATTCACGATCTTCATGAGCGAGATATTCGCTAGGAAATTTATTGCTGTTAAAATGTTCTTTAGCTAAGTCTAGAAAACTTCTAGCTACGACTATGGAACCCACTTTTAAGATGTATAGGTGCAGGTTATAGGGGTTGAGCGTTGAGTGGACCGAGCATCAGTAAGGACCAGGTAAATGAAATGAAGTTGAATCAGGTTATCACTATGCTTAATAGAATTATAGTTGATTCAGGTGTTCCCAGAAACATAAGGAGGGCCGCTTTCGAAGCGTTGAAGATGCTTAACGACAGGTCTTTATCGCCGGGTGTCAGAGCAGCTAACGCAGCTAGTGTTCTAGACGAAATAAGTCAGGACCCCAATATGCCTTCATACGCTAGAACAGCCATATGGAACATAATAGCGATACTGTCAAGCATTAGGGACTGAGGGCTGAAGCTTTGAACATTAAGGTTAGAGTGCGCGGGATTTACGCTACTGCCATCTCTAAGATACTCCGTGATGAGGGATACACTTTAGTAGATGTTAGCGACGTTCTAGTAGAAAGACTACAAGTACCTCTAAATAGAGGCATTCCAGCGGATGTGACGGTTAAGACAGACAACGACGATGCTTCAAAGTTGCTAATAATAGGTCACTCCGAGTATGCTGAAACAGTTGCTAAGACGTTAATAGAGCACATACCAGCGGTAATTACGTACACCCCACCGACAGGTCTCTACTCTACTTTAATAGCTCTAGTTAAAGGCATGAAAGACGGTTACTGTATTGTAGAAACACCGTACGGACAAGCCGAGCTCGTCGAATACCGAGAGTGTAAAGAGGGAGTTCTCATCCCTGTATCGGTTATCAAGGTACCCACACACCACGGAGATAGAATTGTCGTAGTTCCTGGAGTCAGGATCGTTGGAGACTTTGCGGTAGTTTGGAGAGGTTCTAAGATACTCTTTAGTCCGCACTTAAAGAATAAGACCAGAGTTTCTGAGTTACTGAGTATATCGTCTCAGTACGTAAGGAGGGGAATAAGCATTAAGTGGAGAAGTAATGCCGATGAGGCAGACTTAGGGGCGATAACCGCCGAGCTTCCGCAGCTAGTAAGTCAGCTCGAAGTAGTTGAAGAAAAGGTCAATAACTTGAAGGAGGTCTCAATAGTTACTAGAGGAGAGAGACTGATACTCATGTATCTTACGTACGATGCCAAGATGTATCTCGATAGCGTGAGAAGGTCTGTTACTCCAACAGCAGACTATCACCACTTGATAAAGACCTCTAAAGGTCTATACCGAGATATCGCAGAGATATTTGACGAGGTCTCCATATTTGTTGATAGCGCAGTTCTAAGAAAGATTACGAGGAAGTTTATGGCGAAAACAATTGAGGACGTCGGAGAGCTCACGATAAGTCACAAAAAACTCGATGGTACAAGCGTAAGACTAGGCGCGGCAAACCTCGTGGAGTTCTCTAATAGCGATGGATTCGAGCTGGTATTAGAGAGAAAGGTTAAAGGTAGTGGTGTGTATGACGGCATTAGAGTCAAGAAGGAATTCGGCGATACGATCAAGACTGTTGTGATTGAGGGAACTCCATACATAGTTCACTACTACTACAGTAGTGAAGGAGGGTTGAAGGGGGTTTATGTAAACGTCAACACTAAGCCTGAGTTAATTATTCCCAACACGATAGAGTACGTAGATTTAGCTATAGACCTAGTGCGAGCTGGGAACGGTCCTTGCGAGCTAGTAGACCAGGAAGAGCTCAGGTCTTACTTAACTAGTCAGTATATTGTTGTGAGCCAAGAAGTATACGAGTATGTTGTCAGAGGCTTAGGTAAAGTACTGAGCGAATACTGTTCATGAAGAGCATTCTCGTATTTCTAGACCGAGTTTTCCGTTAACTACCTCAATAACTTTTTCAACTACTATCGGTAGCTCTAGTGATGCGTCAACTAAAGTGAGCTCTCCTTTTGATGCCATATCTAAGTAAATCTCACGGGCCTTCTCAATCCTCTCTACGTTCTCGAAATACGTGAGCGTTCTTTCCTTACTCTTCAATTTTCTCTTAAGACCTTCAACCGGGTTTATGTCTAGATAAACTGCGACGTCGGGGTCTGGCAAGTACTTCTGTACTTCTCTCAACCACTCAAGGGGGAGGCCGAGAGCCCCCTGATATGCTATTGTAGAGTATTTATATCTATCGAGAATTACTATGCCCCCTCTCTCTAGCTCTCTCTTAACTACTTTACTAATGTGTGAATACCTGTCGGCGACTAATAGCAGAGCTTCAGACTCAGGTGTTAAATCCATGCTTTTGTTCTCGAAGATCTTCCGTATGGAGTCGTAATAAGGCTCGTAAGTGTATATAGCTCTAAATCCACACTTTCTAAAGATTTCTAGCAGGTGCTTAGATACCGTAGTTTTTCCAGCGCCATCCACACCCTCTATGGCTATTAAAGCTCCTCGAGGCTTGAGCTTACCGCTCTCAATGCATACTAAAGCTGATCCTTCTTCATTTAGCTTCTCTATATCCGATATTTTATCCACTTTAAACAGTGGGATATCAGAGATTACTGCCGAAGTCACAGCATTTACGTCTACTTGTTCAACAATTAGTGCTTTAGGTGCTAAGCCTCTCTTCTTGAGTGAATATATAATGTAGGGTCCAACAGTGCTACCCGTGAAGCCTTTGACAGCCACTATCCTGTTTTTAATGGTGAACGTGTTTTTCAAGCGCCCAGTTGTAGCATCTATATCTCCAAGGGGGGATATCAGTCCGTCATAGGTTATTAGCCTACCGCATACTTTTGCTATAGTAGCTTCTGTTACAGGATGGAGAGGTACTTCAATCAACACTTGCCACCATCTTGAGTAGTTCGCTCCTTCTAACTAGAAAGGCTCTAACGCCGGCGAGTTTAGGTAAGTACGTTAGAGCCTTAGCTGAATCAGTTATCACGCAGTCTACTCCCAACAGGTCTAGTCTCGTGGTGACAGCACATCCCCCGGGGGAGATCTTAATGTTGCGCCTGCTCTCGATATTCACTACCCGGCCGTAGTGCTCTCCTACAGTAAGCCAAAGCTCTCCTCTTCCAACACCCTCTATCTTGCCTAAAATATCGGTTAATTCCTCGAAAGATAGGTGGGGGCAGCCCAATAAGTATAGTGGTGAGTTGCAACCCTTAATTTCGGAGTATAACTTGAGTATATCAGATTTACTAAAGACTAGTCTTTCGGCACTAGTTGTATCAACCTCGCGATATCCAGGTGTTACACCGTGAAGTACTGCTAAGTATGTTGGAGAGCCAGTTGCGAATGCCGCTAGAAACTCCTTGAGGTAATACTCTGGATAGTCCTCTAACCCATTTACTAGCGGTATTGAGTTCTTCAAGGACTCACCAACGAGTAGCCCATAAGCTCCAGCTTCGGACGGATCTTTCGGTTTCTCTATTTCTACTACGTATCTAACTTCACGAGGTAGACCTATGTGGGCTTCTCCTAAATAGGTCCTACCGGTAATCCCGGATAGTAGTGCCACTATTCCTGTTTCCCTATTTGTCATAGCTCCTAGTACGCTATTAGCGTATAGTACGGCACTGCTCTCAGCCCAGGCAAGGTGTTCACCATGCGACGGTTTTCTTACGTAATAAGGGGTACAGGTAAAGCTTTTTACACCCATCTGCCTTAAGGCATCGACTATCTTTAACTGTTTATCGACTACCCAGTTATCGAAACCTCTAGACCTGTAACTTAGTAGAGCTGCGTGAGGGTTAGCTGTAGTAAAGATAGAAAACCTTGCTTTACTAGCTAAAAGGTCCTCAATAAACTCTAAGCCGAAGTCTCCTATGTTGAAGTACGATACTCCAGACACGTGGGCATGGCTAACTTCGATAAGCCTTGGGGCACCCAGAGCTTCACCCACTTTCACTATAACGTTGATGGCTTTAGCGACTGCTTCACCCATTTCACCGGACAACATCCTTTCTTCTTCTCTATTAAGATACATGGAAACACCTCACTAGTTTTCGGGTTTCACAAACATCTCTCTGCGACGAATTGGCGCAGTAGCGTCGACACCAACTTTGTCAGTTAAACCATCATCAGAGCTTGGGTCCAGCGTAGACCCTCGAGCATCCCTTATTAGAACTAGCCCTCTACTAGCCTGCAACCTAGTAGCAATAGCCCACTCGACTTCCTGCGGGTTATCGGGGTCTATGTCTTCATCGACTACAACAACATGTTTTAGGCTCGGGTGAGCCGCAAAAGCAGCCATTATGGCTGTTTTACCGTCACCCTCGGTCTCCTTAGAGATCGATATGACGGCATGAAGCCACATACCTCCGCCTTTTGTCAGTCTAACTTTCCTAACGCTGGGTAGGACTCTTTTAACAGCTTCCCAAATCGCTGCTTCTCGAGGAAATCCCATTAACATAAGGTGGTCCCCACCTCCTGGGAGTATAACGTGAAAGAGCTCTTTATTCCTAGAAACATACATTTGGTCTACTACTAAGACTGGCTGATCGCGGACTCTATCTGGGAGCTTGAGTATATCCACAAAAGGTCCTTCTTTTACTAGCTTCTCCGTGATTCTCCCTTCGATCACCATAGATGCGTAAGCAGGTACAGGGAGTCCGTACTTAGGTGTATACGCTATCTCAAGCGAGCTACCGCCGAGTTGCTCCACCAACTCGAGTTCAAAGACACCGTATGGAGGGGACATAGATGAAGCGAGTTCGACTAGAGGGTGAGCACCGATTACGACTGCTACCTTAGTGTCTTTACCCATTTTTCTATTTAACTCATATATTCGATACAGATGCCTTGGCACGATGCGTATGGCAACACTGCGTTCATCTATAACCATGAGCCTATGTATTGAAGCATTGTAGGAGTCGATATCGGGGGTTTTAGCTATCACTATAGACGACGTTATATATCTTCCGCCGTCAACCTTGTAAAACTTTATAGCAGGAATCGAATAGAGAGTTCCCTCAAACGGTTTAAACAGTTCTCTGAACTCTAAGGTCTTGAAACTTGGTGAAGTCTTTTTGCTGAGAGCATTTGTAAGCTTGGTATAGGCTTCTTCATCACTATTTGCTCTGAGTAGCTCGTACAGCTTCTTCCTAGTATTGACGACACCACTAACGCAATCTAAATCGGAGTTGCTTACTCTAAAAAGAATCGTAGTTCCTGCTTCATCCGCTCTAACCAAGTACTTGGTTGCTTCAAGATCAGGGTTTAGTCTATCTTCCACTTTCTCGACGTATCCTCTACTAGCCTGTTCTTCTACGACTTTAGCTAGAGAGTACATCGAGTCACCCTACCAGCTTCTTCGAGGTTCTCATTTAGCTTTATTTTACCGACAATTAAACCCCTAATATCGCCTTCCCAAGGCGTTAAAATAGCTAGTTCTTGAGTACTCAGGTCCAGGTCTGTAATTATGCCGACACCTACTTCACGCATGTGCTCTCCTAGTAACCCAACAACCGTTCCTCTAGCGTCTTTAGGGGTAATTACCACGACTCTCGAAACGCCTTCAGAGTTCAGTGTGAAGTTTATAGGTTCTCTAGATATGATATAGAGAGTATCCCCTACTTTAGTTGAGTACACGAGCTTATCTAACTCACTGTCTGGAATTTTGAACACCTCCAATAGCTCTTCTTTAGATATTGTGCGTCCAGAGAGAGCACAGGCGCTTAGTATTCCTACACTATCTAGCTTGACTCTCCTAACCCTTCCCCTACTGAAGTACCTCTTGTATGCTTGTGTCCTTAGCTCACGCCTCTCCTCCTTGCTTCTCTGCCTTACTACAGCCGGTCTTGGAGCGTAAATAACGTTAGTTAAGCTGTTGGCGCATTTAAGTAAGTAGTTATAGACTTCTTTGTCCATAGCAACCACGATATCCGGCTTGATCCACCTAATAATGGTTAACTTGTGCTCTATTCCTGAGGCAGTGTTGACCCAGCCATCTGTATTTACTAGTACTGCTCTTAGCCCAAGCTTACTGCCTTCGTCGGCTAACTCCTTAATCGCTAAAATGCTCTCAGAATAGCAGTACTGAGGGGATGTACATCCTACAAACCTAAATAGAATCGGTTCGAGCTCTCTTAACCATAGAATAGGCTTAGAAACTTCCGCTAGAGCTATCGTGGTGGGGACAAGTACATCCTCCTGACCAACATCACCTTCTACTACACCTACCCTAACTCCAGATTCCCTGAGGTAGTTAGCTAAAAATGCTGTGAATGTCGACTTCCCCGACTCCGGGGGTCCTACTACGAGAACTCTGCACTCCTTTTTCCAACACGTTTTTAGCACGTGCTCGGATACCTTCAGCCACTCGTCAACAACCTCTTCACCATCCTTAGCTATCTCTATTTGGGATCCTTCACCTAAAGCGAACCTGAGTTTAGCTGGAGAAAGAGCTTTAATCCCGTAGGACCTAAGTTTGTGAACAACAAATGATGAACCCATCGAGTACTTTGAACCAACGACTAAAACCGTACCTGATACAACATCAGCTCTCGCAGGACCGAATACTCTGAGTACTTGACCCTCGCTCAGAGATATCTCAACTATAGAGCTCAACTGCTTAGCCCAAGATAGTGCACACGTTTAAACTCTTTTACTCATCTCTTAAGTAGTGACGGGTGGGTATCCAAGTGAGGTTCTCTAGGGAGTGTCTAGAGCTTAGAGATTTACTGAAGTTAGCTAAGGGGTTTAAATTGTTTAAAAAGCTAGGGCAGCACTTTATGGTCGACTGCAACCTGGCTTTAGAAGTGCTAGGGAAACTTAAGGAAATCTGTCCAAAAAGAGAATGCTGTGTATACGAACTCGGTTCGGGTCTCGGCTCACTCACCCTATTTCTTAAAAGCTATTTCGACTACGTTATGTGCTCTGAAATAGACGTGAGATTTGCTGACTACCTAAAGAAGAGGTTTACGAACGACTTAATTGATGTTATAGCATCAGATGGGATTCCCCTAATCTCAGCGCTTAGAGAAAATTGTGTACTAGTATCTAATACTCCATACGTAGTTTCGTCTCAGATAGTTGTAGCCGTAGTCAAATCAGGTATTAAAAGCGCCGTGCTCGTGCTACAAGAAGAAGTAGCTAGAAAGCTTGCCGCCGTCCCTGGAGAACCTAACTATGGAAGAATAACGGCTTTCACTCAAACCTTTATGAACGTTGAACTTGGAGGTAGCTATCCCCCCGGGTCCTTTAGACCTAAACCTAAGGTTTGGTCTACTGTAGTAGTACTTAAGAGAAAGCGCGAGTGGAGAGAAACTATGCGTGGTTACGAGGAGTTCCTCAAGTGTCTTTTCAATCAGCGTAAGCGCGTTTTAGCGAGGAGACTTAAGGAATGTTTAGGAGTAGCTCCGAGCAGTGAACTATTAAAAATGCGAGTATTCACCGCAGGACCCGAGTACCTCTTCCAGCTCTATACGAGTTCTGTTAGAGAGGCCCAGGTCTAAATAGTAATGCTTAACGAACTGTAGGGAACTTCTTATTTCAGCTAACTACTGTTTTGTAGAAACTGAGTCAAAACGTAACTCACGTAAACGCCGTGGTTACCCGCGCCCATCAACTAGGTTGTTTTGGGTATTCTGGCTACTTTAGGTTTCCTGGGCGCGGGTTCATTCCACCTGGTCGTCCACGTTCTCCCCGCCTACGGCTCACCAGCTCCCAGCTACTAAAACACGTGGTTGTTTATACACCTTTATGTCAGCTCCCGAAACACACAGAGGTAACCTGAATAACCGAGAAAACCAAGTAAACTAAACAGCCTGCGGACAGTCTATAACCTAGAATAGGTCTTTGTACGTAGAAAACCTTTGAATGTATAATAAGGAATTTATAAGTACTTCTCGACCTCGGAGGCGTATTGAAATACTATGGGGCTCCCACCAGTGTGTATGAATACTACAGAACTTTCTTTCTTTATTACTCCCCTTTGAACGAGGTCTATTAGTCCATACATAGCCTTCGCCGTGTAGACAGGGTCGAGAAGCACGCCCTCGGTTCTTGCTACATACTTGATTGTGTTCACTACTTCTGAAGTTATTACTCCGTAACCACCAAATGAGTACTCGTCGTAAACTGTGAAGTCGCTCTCAGAAGCTTTAACGCCTACACCAAGCATTTCCGCAGTCGAATTGAAGAGATCGACAAGTCTTTTAGTAACCTCAGACGCTTTCCTACCGTTCGATATTCCCAAAACCTTTACGTCGCTAGCTCCAAGTAGCTTGAGACCAAGCGTTAAACCAGCCTGAGTGGCTCCAGTACCCGTTGCGTGGACTATGTAGTTCGGTTTTACTCCTAGAGACAGTGACTGCTGGAGGATCTCTAGAGCTCCTAAAGCATATCCGAGTACCCCTAATTCCGAGGCTCCACCAGCCGGAATAACGTATGGTCTTCTTCCTGCTGACTTAAGTTTCTCAGCAAGTTTCTCCATAGCCTCATCTGCTTCTTCTGCTCTGCTTATAGGTACGAGTTTAACATCGAGGAGTCTGTCTAAGAGTATGTTTCCTTGAGTTGCCAAACTTCCGGGCGGTGTAATAACAGCGTAAACGTCTAGACCAGCTTTTTTAGCTGCTGCTGCCGTAAGTCTCACGTGGTTTGAGTGAGTAGCACCCCGAGTTATAAGGACATCACACCCCTTCTTAAGGGCGTCAGCTATTATGAACTCGAGTTTTCGAACTTTGTTGCCACCCAGGCAGAGCTCCATAACGTCATCTCTCTTTATGAGTAGCTCTACTCCTAGTTCTTTACTAAGCCTAGTTGCTCTCTCCAATGGTGTGGGTAGAGAAGTCAACCTGTATCTCGGATACGAGAGCACTTTCCAAATCATTAAGTACCCCAAGAACATAGTTGTTTAGTTAAAATATTGAAAACTCGTTTGAGAAGTTACGTAGTACTGACACAACTCGTTAATGGGGCACTCTAGGCAGTACGGCTTCTTAGGTTTACACACTAGTGAACCGAGGTCTAATAAAGCAACATTGATAGTGGTAAGATCTTCACTAGTAAAAGCTTTCTCTAGGATTTGTGCTGCTTCCATAGTGCTCAGTAGCTTGCCTGAAAACCTAGACAGTACTCGGATTATGTTTGAGTCTACAAAGGCGTAGTGTTTACCACATACTCTAGAAAGAAGAACTCTAGCAATGTAGTCACCTACACCCGGCAACTCTCTCAGTTTCCTGTAGTCGCACGGTACCTCCCCACTATATTCACTCAGGATAGTGCAGACCGTGTCGATAAGCCTTTTGGCTCTAGTTGGAAGACCTATTTTTCTGAAGTACTTCGTGACATCCTCGGGGTTCGAAGAGCAGATAAGCTCGGGCTTCGGATATATGCGAATAAACTCTTCAAACAGTTTTTCAGCGACTTCAGACCTAGTTCTAATCAGCATGAATTCAGCGACTAAGACACCGTACCAACCTACTTCCCCTCTCCACGGAAACCTCCTCCCGTGTCTTTTAAACCAATTTAAGATTTTCTCGCGCAACTTCCTGAGCCTCTCGAACGCTAAACCCGCGGCATCAGAATTAAATGAGTCCACCCATAGATCTACGAGAAATCCAATAATAGCTCTCAAGTTTTTCCACCGCCATAGTTCTTTCGGTGCCGATCTGTCAAAGAGGGCAAAGTCCAAACCTAGCTAAATCTACTTACTCAAAGCTTAAGGTACCTAAGGTCGCCATAACTCCAGGTTCTACGAGCTAGAATCGGTGAGGGAGAGAAATGATGAAGTGGCACTAAGTTATTGGATCATTGTCAGATCGTATGAGAGCTAAGCTCTAGTCCCGCCGTACTATTAACCTTGCCTGCTCATTTTTGCCAAACCATTGTAGATAACGGTATAACCGGGTTTATTCTACAGCTAAGAGGTGGTAATGGGCTTTAGCACTTATATAGGTTTATAGTGAGTGGTGCCCCCACTCCCTTCTTTCCAGCATTCTGCTCGGGACCTCGTCGGGCTCGGGGACACCCCTAAACTTCCACAGCTGAATAAGCTTGAATAATTCCGAAAAGACCCTAAGGAGCATTCGTCTTCCTCGAGTTATTTCCACATCACTGCGTATAGGGTACTTACAAGTGTTTCTACATGCGTCAACCAACGTGAGCAATTGTGAAACCCGAAGTAGTTGTTCGGGTCATGTGACGACATACTTCGGCTCTCGGGCTCATGAAACCACTCATCTGACCTATAGTTAGGGAGTTACCGAACATCTTGGAAAGCTTTAAAGCTAATGGAGGATCTATCACCGGGGCCCGTCGTCTAGCCGGCTAGGACGCCGCCCTCACGCGGCGGAGGTCCGGGGTTCAAATCCCCGCGGGCCCACTCCCCGATCTTCTCACGGGGACTTACATAGATGAGTTTTTGCCGCCAGCGTAGATGACCTTGTAGAGGTAGTGACACTCCCCAACCTTCATCGCTATATAGAACAACTTGTTACACCTGTAGTCGTCACTTGCGCAGGCTTGTACACTCTTAGCCAAATCTCTATAATTCCCTTCAACAAAGTTCAATATAGTAGAGTATCGGTAGTAAATTACGTCTAAACCACCGTGTAGCGATAGGTGGAAGTATGAGCAGACATACGGTATGTGTGTTTGCAGTAGTCTTCGCTTTAATGACACTCACAGTCAACACTGTATACGTCACTAGCTATACAGCACCAATGATCGAACTGTCTAGAAGCTTGTGTAGAGGAGCTACGTATCTCGAACGAGTAGAGTGGTTTTACACGGACATCATTGAAGTAAGTAACAAATACGTATTCGCAGGACCGATAGGCATTTCACTTTTTCTCTCACCAATAGCCTGCTTAATAGATAATACTAGAGCCATACTTCTAGCTGGAGGTTTATTAATGAGTTTTAGCGTACTGATGTCTATGGTTTTCTCATACTTACTCCTCAAGAAGCTCTTTCCATCGCAATACACTTACCGCACCACATCCGTAGTGGTAACAGTACTCTGCTCTCTGCCGTGGGTATATTCCTCACACCTTTTTCCACAAGCTGTCCTAACTATGTGTTACTCAGCTTTACTATACCTCTCCACTGAGCTAGTTCTTAGTGAAGGCGTTAGTTTAAAGTTAGTCATACTACACGCAGTGATTTCCTCAATAGCATTCTTAGCGGATCCTTCATCTGCGGTTCTCATAGCTACTGTAGCTACAATAGTTCTAATAAATAAGAGAGACCTCTTAAAGAGGCATAGAGAGAAGTTCGTGATTTCGACAGCCTCGTGGCTGTTGACCTTCACACTAGCATCTCTCCCGCAACTTTACTACAATTGCGCTACCACAGGCAACCCCCTCATATTCCCTGAACTCATTTACTCCAGGTTAAGAGGGCTCGGCACCGGGTTCGACGTTTTCCGTATACCTGTCGGGGTGGTAATACAGCTCCTCGATCTGAGAAAGAGCCTCTTAAGCTTATATCCACTGTCGTTTATCTCACTTCTCTATATACCATACGCGTTAAAGCATATTAAGAATATGTCTATAGCAGTACTCTATGTTTCTATGATATTTGTGCCCATCGCAGTTTATTCCTCGTGGCACGATTTTCATGGAGGTCTCTCCTTCGGGCCAAGGTTTCTCACACCCGTAGCTCAGATTCTATTTCTTCCACTCTTCTTACTACTCAATCTAAGAGGTAAAATACCAAAAATAGTGCTCCTCATTGGCATCTATTCTGCGTTCGAGAACTCGATAGTGCTGATCTCAACTCCGTACCCATGTGCTATTCAACACCTAGGTATACTGGAAAACCAGTTTTACACATGTTCTTTAAAGAGCTTCCTGAGCGGAACTAAGTCCGCACTCATAGCGGAACTCATTAGCAGAGTACCGTCAATAGAAGCACTAGCGAGTAACGTGATATCGGCTGGATTAGTTTTCGGTATAGCTGTATCGGTAATCCTTCTGTCCTACATAAAGAAGATTTAGTATTCCACTAAACCACTAAAACATACCCACTTAAACGTTTACGTTAGAGCTTACACGAGCCGGTAGCAAAACAGTATACTGTGTCTTTTGCAAAAGTTTCTAAGTTGTTTTAGCTACTATGAGTACTTGGAGGATGCATCCTGCCTCAGTGGCGGCTGTGTAGGCGTCAGCAGTGGGAGGACGCACCTACCTCTCGAGGTTGGCTCTGTAGTGCCTGCTGATGTAGCTCTCGACGACCCTGCGGTAGGTGAGCAGGAAGTGAGGTAGGAGTCCGTGACTACAATACCCAAGATACTCAAGAACACCTGGCGAAACCAAATAAACAACACGGCAACCA
>Ga0105162_1000755_pt1 | contig 19822 bp, 20 predicted proteins | sample JNZ201metaG_FD_81532 | JGI IMG/M metagenome (GOLD analysis project Ga0105162, IMG submission 81532) | Hot spring microbial communities from Jinze hot spring, China to study Microbial Dark Matter (Phase II) - JNZ 20120812A | ecosystem: Environmental > Aquatic > Thermal springs > Hot (42-90C) >...
ATTATATAATAAAATTTTAAAGATTTAAATAATAACAATCGGTTATAATGAGAAAATCTAAAATAATTGATACTATTTGTGCATATTCAAGAGAGTCAAAAGTGATAAAAGATCTTATTAATGAAGGAGTAGATATTTTCCGCTTAAATTTTTCCCATGGAGATAAAATGTATCATCAAGAAAATATACAAAAGATAAGAAAGGCTTCTTATGAACTTAATAAAGTAGTGGGAATTTTACAGGATCTTGCTGGACCAAAAATAAGAATTGGAGAGGTAAAAGAACCCTTTAACTTATTGGAAGGAGAAATCTTGGAAATTTATAAAAACCCAATTTTAGGTGAAAAAATAAAGGAAAAAGCAAAAATTTCATTAGATTATCCTGAAATTTTAGAAGTTCTTAAAAGGGGAGATCTTATTTTTATTGCAGATGGACTTATAAAAGTAAAAGTTTTAAAAAAGACTTCAGAGAAAATAATAACTGAAGTTATTCAAGGAGGTGTTATATCCTCAAAAAAAGGAGTAAATTTCCCTTTTGCAGAAATTCCTATTTCAGCCTTAACTGAAAAAGATAAAGATGACTTAAAGTTTGGTTTAGAAAAAGAAGTAGATTTTATAGCTTTATCTTTTGTTAGAGAAAAAAAAGATATTCTTTATGCTAAAAAATTTTTACAATATTTTGGTAAAGAAATTCCCATATTTGCTAAAATAGAAACTCAAAAAGCTGTTGAAAATATAGATGAAATAATTGAAGTTTCAGATGGATTAATAATTGCAAGAGGAGATTTAGGAGTTGAGCTTCCAGTTGAAAAAGTTCCTGTTATTCAAAAAATTCTTGTTAAAAAAGCCAGAGAAGCTGGAATTCCGATAATAATTGCTACTCAAATGTTAACCTCTATGATAAATTCTACTATGCCTACCAGAGCTGATGTATCAGACATAGCTAATGCTGTTTTTGATGGAGTTGATGCTTTAATGCTTTCTGATGAAACAGCAGTTGGAAAATACCCTGTAGAGGCAGTAAAAGTGATGAAAAAGGTTATTGAAAACGTAGAAGAAATCTATGAATACAGATTAGAAGAATATACTCATGTATCTTCAGATTTTGCTATAGCTTATAGTAGCTGTATACTTGCTGAAGAAATAAAAGCTAAAGCAATTGTAGTTTTTACTAAATCTGGAGCTTCTGCTAAAAGAGTTGCTAAATTTAGACCAAGACCTATTATAATAGCTAATGTACATGATGAAGAAGTTTTGAGAAGATTAAAAATTTTATGGGGAGTACATCCTTATATGGTTCTTTCTGAAAGAGAAGATGTAGAAAGTATGATAAAAGAATTTATTAAAAAAGCTAAAGAAGAAAATCTTTTTAGAGAAAGTGATATCTTAGTAGCTACAATGGGATATCCAGTAGGTAAAATAGGCTCTACTAATTTAATAAGAGTGATTGAAATATGCCAGTATTTACACCCATCCAAATAGGAAAGCTAATAGATCTTGCTAAGAAAAAAAATCGTATAGCTCCTATTTATTTATTTATAGGTCCTGAACAAATCTGCAAAGAAAAAGCCAAGGAAATATATGAGGTTTTAAAAGAAAAAAATTCCATTTTTGAAATCTATAATTTAAAAATAAAAGAAGAATTAGAAACTTTTTTACAAATAAAAGGCTATCAGAGAAGTTTATTTGGGATAAGAAAAGTTTATTTCATTTTAGGAGCAGAATTTATTCCCTATGAAAAAGGAGAAGAAATAGTAAAAAGTCTAAAAGAAAAAAATGAAGTATTCAGTTGGTTTTTAATAAGTGAATTTTTAGATGAAATGCATCCTCTATATAAATATGCTTTTGAAAAAGGAGCCATTATTCCTTTTACCACTAAAAAAGAAGAAGACCTTTTAGAAACAGAACTTATTATGACACTTAAGGATTATCAAAAAACTATGGATAAAAATACAGCAAATTTATTTCTTTCTCTTGTAGGAAAAGATTATTATTATTTTAAAGAAGAGCTTTATAAATTAATTTTTTATACAGCTGATAAATCATTAATTACAGAAGAAGATATTTGGGATGTTATAATTCCTTCTGAAAATGATGCTTTATATCTTTTAGCTGATACTTTCTTTAATCAGGGTCCTCAAAAAGCTTATAAGTTAACTTTAACCCTATTGGATAGAAAAATAGAAGCTCCTAAGATTTTATCTTATCTTTATAAATATTTTAAAAAAATGGAAATTTTAAAAGAATTTTTGGAAAAAAATCCAGAACTTGCAAAAGAAGAAAGGTATTCAAATTTTAATAAAAAATGGGAAGAGTTAAAGGAAAATCCTTTAAATGAAATACCTAAAATTCTTTTAGAAACTCATCCCTATGCATTATTTAACATAAAAAAACAATTAGGTAAGATAAAAGACTTTAAATTAATCTTTGAAGAACTCTTTAAAGTTGATCTTTCAATTAAGAGAGATTTTAAAAATCCTGCCAAAATTTTGGGTGAATTTTTCTTAAATCTCTGGTTTAAGTTTCAAAATAATTAAATTTCTTCAAAGACCTTTTTCAAATCCTCTTTATTTTCAATTATAAAATCTATTTTTTCTTTTAAATTTTCAAAAGAAAAAGCCTTAAACTGAATTTCCAATTTTTTCTCTTCAAAATAGGGACTTAAATTGACAGTAATTTGTTTATCTTTAAATTTCTTAATTGTAGGATAAATTTTTTGAAACTTTATATAATAAGAAGGATAAAATAGACTTTTTAAAATCCTAAAAAATTTTTCTCTTCTCTTATTAAAGTCTTGTTCATTAAGAACTTCTTTTAATTCTTCTGGTAAAAGAGAAGGAAGGTCTTTTCTTTTTTTATAATCAATAAGTTTTTCCAAAACTTCTTTTTGCTCACTAAAGGTTAATGAGAGATTTTGAACAATTTTTAAATATTCTAATTTTTCTTCAGAATCCAATTTTGACAAATTTTCAACTATTTTTGGATTTAATTTATTTTCTATCAAAAGATTTTTGAATAGATCCTCCAGTTGGGAAATTTTTTTTAAAAACTCTATCCAATAAAAAGAAGAACTAAAACCTAATTTAGGAAGAATTTTAAGTATTTCATCTAAAGAAAATATTTTTAATGCTTTTTCTATAAACTCTGCCTTTTCAACTAGATTTAAATTACGAAAGAGATTACTTTCTAAAGAAAGAGAGAGTAGTTCTTTTGGAGTTAAGTTTTTTACCAAGAAAACAGGAATTTCTTTTATACCAAGTTCTTTGCAAGCAATTATTCTCCCCTCTCCACATATTATCTTATAAGAGCTCTTTTCTTTAAAAACAATTGGAGGTTGAAGAAGGCCTAACGAGGCTATACTTTCACTTAAAAAGATATTTCTTTTAGGATAAGAAAAAAGATAAGTTCTATCCTGTAAATCTATTTTACTTATAGCAAGAATTTGAAATTTAAAATTCACTTTTTAGATTTTATAAAAGCTTTCCTGTAATTTTATAAAGGGCTTCTAAATATTTCATTTTTGTCTTTTCAACTATGTCTTGAGGTATAGATGGGGGTGGATTAGATTCTTGCCAAGATATAGATTTTAACCAATCCCTTATAAACTGTTTATCAAAACTTTTTTGAGGCCTCCCCGGCATATATTCTTCTTTAGACCAAAATCTTGAAGAATCAGGAGTTAATACCTCATCAATAAGGATAATTTCACCATCCAAAAATCCAAATTCAAACTTAGTATCAGCAATTATTATTCCTTTTGTTTCTGCATAAAGTGCAGCTTTTTTATAAAGTTTTAAAGACAAATCCATCAAAGTTTCTGAAATTTCCTTTCCTACAATATTACACATTTGTTCAAAAGTGATATTTATGTCATGTATACCTTTTTCTGCTTTAGTAGAAGGAGTAAAGATTGGATAAGGTAATTTATCAGCCTCCTTCAAACCTGGAGGAAGCTCAATTCCACAAACTTTACCGGTCTTCTCATATTCTTTCATAGCAGAACCTGTAATATAACCCCTCACAATACATTCAATAGGAATAACTTTAGCTTTTTTTACTATCATACTTCTTTGAAAAAGAATCTCTTTATAAGGTTTTAAAATATCAGGATATTCTTCTATATCAGCAGTGATTAAATGATTTCTTACTATATCTTTCAAAAAATTAAGCCAAAATAAGGTCATTAAAGTTAAAATTTTACCTTTTTCTGGAATAGGTGTAGGTAAAACTACATCAAAAGCTGAGATTCTATCAGTAGCTATAATAAGAAGCCTGTCTCCAAGATCATAAATATCCCTTACTTTTCCTCTTTTAAAAAGTGGAACTTCTTTAATATAGGTCTGAATAATACAGGAGTTCATTTATAACTAAACAGTTTTGAAAAGCTTTCTTGTACGTTTTTTAAATTTACTAGCAAGTTTTCTATATCTCTCATATTTTATCCAATCTTTATTTTTTTTAGCCTCTTCTGCAAGGGCTTTGAATTTTTTAATCTTAGCTTTAATTTCTCTTACAGACTCTCCTATTTTTTTAGGTTCTTCTTTTATTCCATAAACTTTTTTTAAGATAGATATAAGCTCTTCTTTATTCATCCCATGAACACCTGTAATTTCAGGAATTTGCAAAGCTATCTCTCTAAGTTCTTTAATAGTCATTTTCTCAAGTTTTTTTTCTAATTTAGGAAGTTCCCTTTGTTCTTCCATTAACTCACCTCCTGCCAAAAAAGAATTTTAAAGACTTTTATAAAATATCATAAAATTAAAACAAAACAACTTCCTTCCTTTTAAAGATGTTCTATAATGATTTTGGTGAAACTTTTTTTAGTAGAATCTCCTACTAAAATAAAAACATTAAAAAAATTTTTAAAAAATCACTTCGTTTTTAAAGCTACCTCAGGACATATAAAAGATTTACCTAAAAATAGACTCGGTGTTAATTTAAATACCTTTTTACCGAGTCTTTATTATCTTCCAGGAAAAAGAAAATTACTTTCTAAGTTAAAGAAATACATTTTAAAAGTTAATGAAGTCTATTTAGCTACAGATCCTGATAGAGAAGGAGAAGCTATAGCCTATCATCTTTACGAATATCTTTCAAAAATTAATTCTCACCTTAAATTTAAAAGAATTGATTTAATAGAAATTACTCCACAAGGAATTAAAAATGCTCTCAAATCTTCTCGTAAAATCGATTTAAATCTTTATCAATCTTGGCTTACAAGAAGGGTTATGGATAGAATTATAGGTTATCTTATTTCTCCTTATATTTGTAAAGCTTTTAAAAAACAAGGACTATCTTCAGGAAGGGTGCAAAGTATTGCTTTAAGGCTTATGGTAGAAAGAGAAAAAGAAATAGAAAATTTTGTTCCTAAAACTAATTATTCTTTAGAAGTGTTATTAAAAAATAATGAGCTTAGTATTTGGACAGAACTTTATTTTAAAAACAGAGTCTTTGTCACAAATGAGAAAGAAGAAATAATAAATTGGTATAAAAAAATTTCATCTGAATCAAATTTTGTTTTAAAAGAAATAAAGGAAAAAATAGAAACTAAAATTCCTCCTGATCCTCTTAAAACTACTACTCTAATTGAAATATGCCAAAAAATTCTCGGATTTGATCCGAAAAAAACTATGAAATATGCCCAAAATCTCTATGAAAAGGGATACATTACTTATATGAGAACTGATTCTACAAGAGTGAGTAAATATGCTAAAAATATGGCTAAAAAATTCATTAAACATTATTTTGGAGAAGAATTTATTGGGCAAAAAAGAAAAATATCTCAAACAAAATTTATACAGGATGCTCATGAATGTATTAGACCCACTGATGTATTTAAAGAAGATATATCCTTATCTTTTGAAGAAAAGGCACTTTATCAAGTTATTAGACTTTATTTTATAGCAAGTCAAATGAATTCTGCCAAATATTTAGTAAGAGCCTATGTTTTTAAGAATGAATCTTTAGGGAAATACTTTAAATTGGTTTTAATCTCCAAAAAATTAATTTTTGAAGGTTTTTTGAAAATCTTTCCTAGAAAAGAGAAACAAATCTTTTTAGATTTAAAAAAAGGAGAAATTTTTAAGGTTTTAGAATGTAAAATAAAAACCCACCTCTCTAAACCTCCCCCTCGTTATACACCAGCTACATTAATTAAAACTCTTGAATCTATGGGAATAGGAAGACCTTCAACTTATGCAAGTCTTCTTGATATTCTTTATAAAAGGGGATATATAGAAAAAGAAAATTTTTATTTAAAGCCTACTTTCCTTGGAATAGAAGTTTGTGACTTCTTAATGAATAAATTCCCTGAGTTTTTAGATTATGAATTTACTGTAAAAATGGAAGAGGATTTAGAAAAAATAGTCAAAAATAAAAAAACCTATAAAGAAATTGTTAGCTTTACTTATGAAATTTTAAAAAATCGTTTAGAAAAAGTACAAAATTCTTAAATTTTAATAATTCTTTCTGCAAGGGAAATTATAAATTTAGCTCCTTGGATAGCAAAACTTGCTTCATTTGCAGTATATTCTTCTGTAGGAATAAAATCTATATCCCCATAAAAAGAAAGTTCTCTCTCTTTTCTTAAATATTTCGAGATTTTTGCCATCTCTTTAAGTTCTTCTTCAGAAAATTCAGGAAATTTTTCCCTATGATGGAAAAAAAGAAAGCTAACTTCATGATATTTTGGAGGTTCAATTCCTCTTCGCCTAAGCATAGCTTTGGTAACTAATTCAACTACTTCTTGAGCTTCTCTTATTACATCCGAATAAGCTTGCCTTTCATATAAAAATTCTAACATCTCAACTCTAACTTTTGCTTTTTTCATATAGCTTTTAGCCAAATCTTCCAATGTCATAATTCAATATTTTCTCCTGGTTTTATGTGAGGTTTCAAAACCCAATACCATGCATTCCCTAACCAATATCGTTTAGCTCCTAAGTTTTTAAGACTTTCTTTTATTTTCTCAAGCTCTTTTTTAAAAAAATCTTCTTTATCATAAAGAATTTTAGCATCTTCAACTAAATCTAAAAAAAGAAGACTTCCCATTTTTATCTCCTCTGGTGTTTTTAAAACAGGAGAAATATATGTATGAATACCTATATTTTCTAAATCTTTTAAATAATTTTCTATTTTTTCTTCAATTTCCATAAATTCAATTGTTCTTTTCAATCTCCCTTTCGGAAGATCCTTTACCACAATAAGAATATCTATGTCGGAGTCAAATCTTTGAGTTCCCCTTGCAACAGATCCAAAAATAACTACTGAAACAAGACGTTCCTTATAAAAATTTTTAATTTCTTTAAGCAAAAGTCCGATCAAATCCTTGTATTTTTCTTTTAACATTTTATTTGTTTTAAAAATTTTTTTAACACCTTAAAGCATTCAGCTACAAAATAAATAGAACCTGTAATTAATATGTTTTTATATTGATCATCTAAACTTATTTTAATAGCTTTTTCACAATTTTCTATAAATTCAAACTTAGTGTAATTTTTTTCTGTTAACCTAATTTTTTTTCTCCATTCTTCCAAACTAACAATTTTTCTAGGGGAAATAAATTCACATAGGTAAATTTTTTTAGATAAGGGTATAAGTATCTTTAGCATTTCATAAAAGGGCTTTTCTCCGTCCTCATTGGTTATACCTAAAATCAATGAAAAATCTTTAAAATTGTCTTTTTCAAGAGACTCCTTAAGAGCTATAAAACCATCTATATTATGTGCTACATCTATTAAAAGAGTCTTATTTTGAATTTTAAAGAGATTATAACGCCCGGGAAAATTCACTTTTTTTAAAGCTTCTCTTAATTTTCTTTCGGAAATAGTTAAAAACCTTTTCTCTTCTAATATTTCTAAAGCTTTTAAAGCACAAGCAAGATTATTTCCTTGATAATAACCTTTTAAATTCAATTCTAAATTTAAAAACTCATATTTTCCTTTGTAATTCCATTTATTATCTTTAAATTCTATATAAAAATCCCTATTAGCTATAAATATAGGGGATTTCATTCTATTAGCTTTTTCTTGAAAAATAGAGATTAATTTTTTTTTAACTATTCCTAATACACAGGGAACCCCCTTTTTAATAATTCCTGCTTTTTCAGAAGCTATTTTAAAAAGGTCTTTTCCTAAATATTTAGTATGGTCCCATCCAATAGTGGTAATTATTGAAACTTCAGGCTTTATAATATTGGTAGCATCAAGCCTTCCCCCCATTCCACATTCAATAATAGCTAAATCTACTTTTTTTTCAAAAAAGTATAAAAAGGCAAGAGCTGTAGTTATTTCAAAATAAGTAGCAGGTAAATCTCTAACTTTGTCTTTTATAATTTTTAAGTATCTCTTAAGCTCATCATCTTTAATGAAGGAGCTGTTTATTTGAAATCTCTCATTTAGCTTAAATAAGTGGGGAGATAGATAAAGAGCTACTTTAAATCCATGATTTATTAACATTTCTTTTAAAATAACAGATGTAGAGCCTTTACCATTTGTTCCTGCAACGTGAATAGTTTTTATGGCTTTGTGAGGATTACCGAGCAATTGGAGAATTTTTTTAATTCTTTTTAATCCTGGTTTAATCCCATGAAATTGGTAACTATTTAACCAATCTATATAAAAATTATTCATGCCTACTGATGAATGGTTTTTATCACTGAATAAATATAAATAAGATAACAAATGCCAGATATTATTAAAAGATAAGGCGGGATTTTTTTAAAGGTCTTTAAAAATAAAAGATAAAAAATTCCTAGGGAAAGTGCAATCAGAGCTGAAACCAAAGCTAATCCTTTTATTTCCCAATTAGTAAAAAGAAGTCCTATACTCACAGGAAAGGTGGATTGGAATACCATAGCTCCTGTCATATTTCCTACAGCTAAAATATCTTTTTTTCTCAAAATCCATAAAAAGCTATTAAACTTTTCTGGTAATTCAGTAGCAATGGGAGCTAAAATTAAGGAAAATAAAAGTGGATCTATTCCCCATTTTTTAGATAAAATTTCCAAATTTTCTACAAATAGATGAGCCCCTTTTATCATAAAAAATAAGGAAAAAATAACTTGTAAAAAGGAAAGAAAAAGGAAAAATTCTTTTCTTTTTATATTTAAGTTAAAAGCCTTTAACCATCGAGCTAAATATAAGTCTTTAGTAGATTCAAGTTCTAAGCTATCAGCTCTAAAGGTAAAAAAAAGATACATTAAATAATTTATTAAAAGGATAAAAGCAATAAGATAATGTAAGAATTTGGTATTGGGAAAAACAAAGGGGAAAAAGATAGCTAATGAATAACTTATGAGAAAAAAAGAAAAATCCCTTACAAAAGTGTGGGTTTCTAGATATATTTCTAATTTTTCCCTTTTTTTTAATAAATAGGATAAAAATATACTCATACCTATTAAAAAAAGTCCAACTGTAGTTAACATAAAGGGTGCTCCTAAAATAGCTCCCACTCCTATATGTCTACCAGCCTCTCCTTTATAAAGCAAAATAGCAGTAAGTGGAATGATAGTTTCTGGAAGAGCAGTCCCAACTGCTGCTAAAACACTTCCTGTTACTGCTTGAGATAAGGAAAGTTTTTCTCCAAAAGTTTCTATCCCATTGGTAAAAATTTCAGCACAAATAAGAATTATTATCAGACCTAAAATTAAAAATATTATTTCCATAAAAAATTAAAATTCTTCAACTATAAGAAGAGGAATTTCAAGTGTTTTCAAAATTTCTTTGGTGAAAGAGCCAAGACCTGTTTTAATTACTTTACCTCTTTTACCTATTATGAGTATATCTGGATGATCAGTTCTTATAATCTTCGTAATTTCTTTGTTTTTTTCACCATATTTTATAAAAAACTCTAAATTTTTAAGGGATTTTTTTTCATTAAGACTTTTTAAAAGATTTTGCCACTTTTTTTCTCTTTCTAATCTTTCTTCTTCTAAAGCCTCTTTTTCTAAAAGCTTGTCTTTAATTTGAATTTGAGGAATTACATTTAATACTTTTACTTTAGAATTCAATCTCTCACTTAAAAAATTAGCCATTTTTAAACACTCTAAAGATGTTTCAGAAAAGTCAATACAACAAAGTATATTCTCGATCTTTTCAACAGGCTTTTGTTTAACTATTAAAAAATTAGATTTTAATCTTTCTATCATCTTTTCTCCAGTTGATATTTTTACTTTATGTGGTTGATAGCCCATAATTATTAAATGTGGTTTTACTGTCTCTATAAACTCTGATAAAACATTCCAAAAATTTCCCAACAAAACATGTATATCTGGTAAAATATTTTCTTTTTGGAATTCCTGAGAAATTTCTAAAAGTTGAGCTTCTAATTTTTTCTTCTCCTCTCTAAAATAAGGAAGAATATAATGAGGAGGAGTCAGAAAATATTCAATTACATGAAAAAGGATTATTTTTTTTTCTAAATAAACATTTTTTATTAAAAATAAACCTGTTTTTAATATAGAAGGAGTGAAAGTTTTAAAATCTATAGCTAAAGCTAAAGTTTTTTGCATCTATCTTGACCAATAAACTCTGACTAACTTATTACCCTTTGACCATTTAAATTCAAGTTCCCCTTTATAGGCTTTATAAAGTGCTCTTCCCAATCTCTGAGCTAATTGATCTGTAGTGGTTTCAATTACTGTAACATTATCTTTTTCATAGATATCTATAATTTGATGAAGGGGATTTAAACCCTTTGCTCTTTCACATTCATTGTGTATAAGTTTCATTAATTCGTCTTTATGTTCTTCCCAAAAGTTTCCAGATATGTAAAGATAACCCATGGCATATTTTTCGGTAGCTTTTCTACAACCTGGACAAATAATATGAGGAACTGTATCTATATCTTTTAATTCCTCATACAATTTCTCATCCATTAACCATCTTTTATCTTTAAAAACAGCTTTACATTGAGGACAGAGTGCTTCTCCTGAGGGAGCAGCTTTTATGGCATAAGGATCTTCGCTTGTTTCAAACTCCCATCTGTGCCGAATCCATTTTTCTCCCTTTTTAGCCATAATCAACCTCCTTTAAATTAATTTTTTAAAAGTTAATATAATTTCATCTTAAAAGCACTATAGGATCTATTTTAGTGGCTTTATAGGCAGGATATATTCCTGCTAAAATTCCAAAAGTTACAGTTAAAAAAGCAGAAGTCAATATAGGAAACCAAGGAAAAACTAAAGGATATTTAAAAAGAGGTAAAAGTATCAATGAACTAAATAAACCTATCAAAATACCAATAATTCCTCCTGCTACAGTTACAATTACACTTTCTATTAAAAATTGAAAGAGAAGTTCCCTATCCTTAGCTCCTAATGATTTTCTTATACCTATTTCCTTTTTTCTTTCATTTACAGACAAAGTCATAATTGCAGTAACTCCAATTGCACCTATTAAGAGACACAAAATAGAAATACTTTTAACTAAATTTGAAAAAAGATCGGTAGTCTGGGTTTTTACCTCTAAGATATCTTCAGCCTTTACGATATCAAAATCCTTATTTCTTTCACTAACTTGATGTCTTTTTAATAATATATCATTTACCTGTTGCTTAACTGAAGAGATTTGAGAAATATCTTCTACGCTTAAATATATACTTCTAATATAATCCACATTATAAAGTGCTGAAACAGCTACAGTCCAGGGAATAAGAACCTGATCATCTTGATCAGCATTACTTGCATCAATTCCGATGGGTTCAAGTACTCCAATTACTCTAAAGGGTAATTTGTTAATTCGGATAATCTCCCCTATAGCATTTTTATCTCCAAAAAGCTCTGTTTTAATCTTATAACCCAAAATAGCAACTTTTTTATAACCCAAAATCTCATCAGCTAAAAAATTTCTGCCTTCAAGCAAAGAAAATTTTCTAAGTAATAAATATTCTTCATTTACTCCATTTATTATAGTAGTAAGAGTATTCCCAAGATATCTTACTATTCCATCTCCATTAAATACAGGAGAAAGATATTTAATGTCTTTGATTTTTCTTAGGGCTTCAGCATCATTAGGTTTTAGAGTAGTAGTAATTTCAGTTTGGATAGCTCTCCCTCCATGAACTCTTACGCTACCAGCTACAACCATTATTATTTCAGGTCCAAAAGTTTCTATTTCTTTTAAAGTTTTTATTTTTGCTGATTCACCAAAAGCGTTCATAATAAGCAGTGAAGCAACTCCAATAATTATTCCTATTACTGAAAGAAGAAGCCTTAACTTTTTATAAAAAAGTCCACCAAAAAGAAGTTTATATTTAATCAGCATTTATGTTTTATAAACTTTTTAATAATAAAGATGGTTCTATCTGGGTTGCTCTTATAGCAGGAAGTAGACTAAAAAGAATGGAGGTGACAGTTGCAAATCCAAAACTTATTAAGAAAGTTATCCAAGAAAAAAGAGGCTTTAAAGGAGTAAAAAGAGAGATTATTTGCATAAGAAGTATGCTCAAAATCCATCCCATTAATCCACTTATTAGGGCAATAATTAATGACATAATAAGATAGTGAGTTATTATATTTTGAGGCGTAGCTCCTAAAGCAATCCTTAAAGCTATTACAGGAGCTTTTTCTTCAATATTTGAATACATTAAATTCATAATTATAACCCCGCTTATAATTAAACTTATAAGACCTATAACTAAAAGAAAAAGATTAATAGTTTTTAATGCTTTAGTAAATACAGAAATAGCCATTTCAGGAGTAATTAATCTAAAATCATCAGGTTCAGGTCCAAAAAGTTTATGCCTTTTTCTTAAAATCTCCCTTATTTTCCTCTCAGCAAATTTTATATCTGTTCCTTCTTTAAAAAGAAGCTTAACTGCATCAATATAGTCTTTGTTAAAAACCCTTCTTTGAGCTGTAGTAAATGGCAAAAGAATTCTTTCATCTCTTCTATAATGTCCAAATGAAGCCTTTGGTTCCAAAATTCCTATTATTTCAAAAAAATCTCCTCCAATTTTTACTTTTTTACCGATAAGTTCAGAAGGAGAGGCATTAAATTTTTTAGGAATATCAGATCCTATTATACATACCTTAGCAAAAGTCTTTAAATCTTTTTCATTGATAAATCTTCCTAAAATAGGATACCAGTTATTAGCTATAGTAAAATTAGGAAAAACCCCTTCTACCCTCATTTTTTCTGCAATGTCTTTATAAGAAACTTCTAGAGTCTCCCTGCTCATAGGAGAAGCAAGTTTTATAAAATCAAGTCTTTCTAATTCTTTTACATCTTCTAATTTTAGTGTATCTCTTCTAGTAGTAGTAAGCCCTATAATTCTTCCTCCTCCAGCTATAATAAGCATCGCATCCTTACCAAACTGAACATTAGCTAAAGCATCTAATATTTGTTTTTTTGCAGAAGCACCTAAGGAATAAATAGTATTCAGTGCAGTAAGACTTATAATTAATGATAAAAGCATAAAAAATAAATTAACTTTATTAGAAATTAACTCCTTAGTTATTTCCCTTAAAGTATAATAAGAAGGAATCATTGTTCTATAAAAATTCCATCTTTAATTAATTTAATCCTTTTAGCAAATTTAGCTACTTCTGGATCATGAGTCACCATTATTACTGTTAAGCCCTTTTCATTAAGTTCTTTAAATATATTCATTACTTCTTGAGTAGTTTGACTATCAAGGTTTCCGGTTGGTTCATCAGCTAAAAGTAATCTTGGATTATTTATAAGAGCTCTTGCAATAGCTACTCTTTGTTGTTCTCCCCCTGAAAGTTCTGAAGGCTTAGCATTTATTCTTTCTTCAAGGCCTAAACGTTTAAGTAATTCCAAAGCTCTTTCTCTATCTTGGTTAGTGATTTCTCCATCTTTATAAAGAAGAGGTAATAAAACATTTTCTAAAGCTGTAGCCCATGGAACTAGGTGAAAAGCTTGAAAAACAAATCCAATTTTTCTATTTCTTATATAAGCTAATTCTTTTTTGTTTAATTTACTAACTTCCTGTCCATCAAAAAAATATTCTCCTGAGTCAGGCTTATCTAAAAGTCCTATGATATTTAAAAGGGTTGATTTACCGCTACCAGAAGCTCCCATAACAACCAAAAAATCCCCTTCTTTTACCTCTAAATTTAGTCCCTTTAAAACTTGATAAGTTATTTTTCCTGTTTGATAAGTTTTTGTAATATTTTTAAGAACTACTAAATCTTTTACCACAAACCTATTTCCTCACCTTCTTTAACCCCGGAAATTATTTCTGTTTTGCCCCTTGATTCCCATCCCACTTTCACAATTCTTTTTTCCCATTTATCTCCTTTTTTAACCATAACATAGTAATTTCCTTGAGAATCGATTTTAACAGCTGATGAAGGCACTATTAAAGCATTTTCTTTTTTCCCTGCAATAATAGTGACTTGAGCTGTCATTTCTGGACGAAGAATACCTTCATAAGGATCTAAAATTTCCAAAACCACATCATAAAAAACTACATTATTTTTAATTATAGCCCCGGGATAGATAGTTTTTACCTTAGCTTTAAATACTTTATTAGGATAAGAATCTACTGTAAAAAAGGCCTGTTGATTTATGGCTATTTTACCTATATCTGTTTCATCTACATAACATTCTACTTGAAGCTTTGAAAGATCAATTACTGTAATAAAGGTAGGAGCATTAAGTCCTGCAACTACTGTTTCTCCCTGTTGTGTAGTTACTTCTGAAACCACTCCGGAAATAGGAGCATAGACAAAGGCATAACTTAATTTTACCTTAGCTTCCTCCCAAGCATTTCTACTTGCAAGAACTTGAGCCTCTGCTCTTTCAAGTTCTTTCTTGTATTCTGACTCTATAGCTACAAGAGTTGAACTTTCAGATTCAACTTCTGCTTTTTTAACCATGTAATCTCTTTCTATTCTTTCTAATTCTGTAAGAGAAATCAGTCCATCTTTATATAAAGTTTCATATCTTTTTAATTCTCTTTCTATTTGTTCTAATTCTATTTTGATGGCTTCTATTTTTTTCCTTTGGGCGGAAATTTTTGCAGGATAAACTTTTTTAATTTTTTCTAAATTAGCTAAAGCATCCTTATAATTAGCATAGGCTCTATCTACTTCATTTTGTAAATCTTGATGTTCAATGATAGCTATTAGTTGCCCAGGCTTTACTTTATCTCCTTGGGTAACAAACAGTCTTTCTACTTTTCCTGAAATCCTTGCTCCTACCTTAACCTGAGCCCCTACTTGAGGTTTAATTGCTCCTGTTGCAGAAACCTCTAAATATATAATTCCTCTCTCTACTTTAGCTATTTTAGAAGGATTGGGATTCTTTTTCCCTTCTTTACAGCTTGTTCCAGCAAAAATGAAAAAAAGAAAAAGAAAAAAAATTTTTTTCATTTCTCAATTTCAGGAATCATACCTAATGACTTTTGAAACCAATATTGAGAATAAATCCAACTATACTTTGATACTGCAACTTTTGCTCTTGCTTGAGATAGTCTTGCTAAAAGAGTAGTAACATCTACTATACTTGCAAGCCCGCTTTCATATTTTTTTTGAATTATTCTATAGTCTTCCTCCATGCTCCTTAACCAAGCTAAGGCTGTCTCATAATTTTCTTTAGCTGTCTGCCAGGCTTTATAACTATTAAATATTTCCTGTTTCACATTAAGTTCTATATTAATTTTTTCGAATTTTTTCTGATCTAATATTACCCTTTCTTTTCCAAGTTTAGCAAGTCTTGAAAATCCTAAAAAGATAGGAAAGGTTATTCTAATACCTGCTATAAATTCTTCATCCTTATCTGGAAAAAATTCACTATCTACCTTATAATAACTGCCAAAAAGGTCTATGTAAGGGAAAAATTCACCTTTTACACTTTTTATTCTTTCTTCTTGAGCAAGGATTTCTTTTTCTTTTCCTTTTATTTCAGGTCTTTTGGTAAGACCTATTTTAATGTATTCTTCAATATTTTTTAATTCAATTTTATATTCCTCTACCGGTAAAAACTCAAATTCTTCTAATCTAGCAATATCATAATTTATTAAAGTTAATACATTGGCTTTAGCTATTTCAGAAGTATATTTATAATTAGTCACATTAAATTCAGCTTCCTTTACTCTTGCTTCAGCATCTAATACATCCGCATAAGGAGAAAGACCTACTTCATATCTCCTTTTTGCAAGTTTTAATAAAACTTTAGCATCTTCTAAATCAGCAAGAGCGGCTTCATAAAGAGCTTTTTGTTTAAAATATTCTAAGTAGGCTTGAATTATCCTAAGAGCAACATCCAAAATAGTAGCCTTAATATTTTCATCTTGAGAGGCTATAAATAAAAGAGCAGATTTGTAATTATGCCATGTAGAAAATCCCGAAAAAATATTCCAGGTCAAATAAGGTCCGAAAGAGTGATAATCTAAAGCTGGCTCATTCCTTCCTAAATCCATTCTTTCATAGGTATACTGTAAATAAAGATAAGGAAAAAACTCAGCTCTTATTAAATTTTTTTGATAAAAATACTGCTCTTTTATCTTATTTGCAATATTAATTTGTGGATTATTTTTTATTCCAATTAAAATTATATCCTCTAAAGAAAGAGTCTGAAGTCCCCAGAGTTTTAAAGGATAAAAAAAGCAAAATAATAAAAATAAATAAATTCCAAAATTTTTAAATTTCATATGTAAGTACTTACTTAATTTATTTAATATTTTATTTTTTGTCAAGAGATGATTTAAAGTTTACTATTTTGAGCAAGGCTATGTTTATATCCATAAAATAGATATATTGAAATTCCCAAAATACTCCACACCACAAATCTGACCCAAGTTTCAAGAGGAAGCCCTAACATAATAAAGAGTAAGAAAATTAAATTTAAAGGTAAAAAAACAACTGGAAAAGGAACTTTAAAAAGAGGTCTATATTCCTGATATTTTTTAACTTTAAGAACTATTACTGCTACTCCTATTATAATATAAGCGAATAAAGTTCCTATATTTATTAATTCTGCCAAGATTCTCAAGGGTATAAAGCCTGCAAAGAAAGACAAAAAGAATCCCCCAAAAAGAGAAGCTTTATAGGGTGTAAAATATCTTTTATGAATTTCTGCAAAGGATTTAAATATTAAACCATCCCTTGCAAGAGCATAAAGAACTCTGGTAAATCCTATAGCCATGACAAGCATTACCGAAGTAATAGTAATCACAGCTCCTAATGAGATAAAACTAGCTACCAATTTTTCATTAACTTTATACATGGCATAAGCCAATGCATCAGGTTTGCCTTCATATTCCCAGTAAGGAAGTATTCCTACCAAGGTAAAAGAAACGATTATATAAAGAAAGGTAATAATAGTTAAGGAAATAGTAAGTCCCTTAGGGAGGGTTTTTTTAACTTCTTTAGTTTCTTCTGCAAGGGTAGCAAGGGCATCAAATCCTAAATAAGCAAATACAATAAGAGAAGCACCACTCCAGACACCTTTCCATCCATAAGGCATAAAGTTTAAAAAATTTTTCCAATTTAAATATTTTAGTCCAAATATAACAAACACTGAAAGAGTAATTAGTTTAAGAGTTACTATAAAATTATTTACTAAGGCGCTTTTCCTTATTCCGATAGTTACAAGTAAAAAAATCACTATTACACCTAAAAATGCAAAAAGATCTATGAAAGTACCCTGCTGAGGATTAAAAGGACCTGAAAAGACTTTAGGTAGATGAAAATTGAAATTATTTTCTAAAAATGCTCTAAGGTATCCTGACCAACCAGTAGCTACTGCTGCAGTAGCTACTCCATATTCAAGAAGAAGGTTCCACCCTACTAACCATGCAAAAAATTCTCCCAATACAAAATAAGTATAATTGTAAGCTCCTCCAGCAAGTGGAAAGGCAGAACAAAGTTCAGCATAAACTAAAGCTGTAATTCCAATACCTATTCCAGCTAATATAAAGGAAAGAACAATGGCTGGACCTGCATAAGAAGCAGCAGCTTGACCTGTAATTACAAAAATTCCGGCTCCTACTACTGCTCCTATTCCAATAAATATAATATCCCACAAATTAAGTGCTCTTTTTAATTGAGAGGGAGTCTTTTCAGCTAAAGCTAAAGGTTTTTTTCTAAGTATATCCATAATAAACCTCTATTATATTAAAAAATTTCCTTGAGTCCAGTAGTAATATATTCTATGGCTATACTTGCAAGAATAAGCCCTAAAATCCTCACTACAGCTTTAATCCCAAGCTCTCCTAAAAATTTAAAAATTTTCAAAGCCTGGATAAAAATTAAAAAAGTAAATAAAATAACTAAAAAAATTACTAAAGTAAGCCCGATTTTATTATAAAAATCAGAATTTTCCCCTAAAATTATAATAGTAGTAATAGCCCCAGGTCCAGCTAAATAAGGTATTCCAAGAGGCACAACAGATACATCCTCTTGCTCTTTTACTTTAAGTGTTTCCCTTTCTGTAGTTTTTATTTGGGTAGTTTTCCCTAATAACATTTCTATTGAAATTAAAAACAAAAGCAAACCTCCGGCAACTTTAAAAGAAGAAACAGAAATTTGAAAAAAGTGTAAGAGAGATTTACCTATCCATAAAAAGATCAGTAAAGTAATTAAGGCAGAAATAGTTGCTTTAAAGGCTATTTTTTTCCTTTCCCTTTCTGAATAAGTTGCGGTTATACTCAAAAAGAAGGGAGCGCCCCCTATTGGGTCGATAATAGTAAAAAGTGTTATAAAGCTTTTTATCAGGAACCCTGCTTCCATAGTTTTCTTTCTCTTAAATAAAAGTAAAGTCCCGGAAGAGAAGAAATTAAGATTAAAGAATATCCCAAAAGTCCCAAAGAAATTCCATATTCTAAAGAATAATTCAATAAGGAAAGAAAGTAGCTAAGAGTACCTTCTCTTATACCAAGTCCTGAAATACTTAATGGTAATGCAGAAAGAAAACTTACTATCGGAATAATGACGAAAAAGTAAAAATATTTTAAATTAAGATGTAAAGCTTTACCTAAAAAAATAAATTGCAAAACAAAAAGAAGTTGAATAAGAAATCCTAAAAAACCAGGTTTTACATTATAAGGGAAAACTAGAGGTTTTAAATAATCCAAAGATAAATATTTTAAACCTATAAAATGAGTAAAGAATCCTGCAAAAATTAATCCATAAACTAAATATAAAAAGGATAAGTAGAATTTATAAGGAAGAAAATTACCAAAAAAGGGTACGGACCATACTAAGATAAAAAGAGTCCCCAAAAAACCGAAAAATCTATCAAATATTACACTTAAACTTGCTTTTTTCCAGTTCAAGCCTGCTTTAGTAAGAAAAAAGGCTCTTAAAAGATCTCCTCCTACGATTCCCGGGAAAACTGTATTTAAAGAAAACCCCATCAAATAACTTTTTAAATAAAAAAAATATTCGTTTTTAAATCCCCAAGCTTCACATATGCTTTTCCACCTTAAACCTACTAATAATTGAAAAGAGTTAAAACATATCAGAGCTAACAAATAATAACCTAATGAAACAGTTTTAAAAAGTTCTTTCAATTTTTCAAAATTACTTTTTTTAAAGAGTATATAAAGAATGGATAAGGTAATCAAAAGTCTTAAAGATAAGAAAAAATAAGATTTAATTTTTCTCATTTTTAACTCTCTTTAAATACTCTAAAATACTTTATATAAAGACTTGAAGGATTTAAGAGGGGATTTTCTATAATGGCTACTAATTTACCTTTGGTATTAATAATTTTTATCCATTTTTCCGAGGTAGAAAGGCTCAATTTTTGAAATTTAATAAAAGAGAGAAAAGAAGAAGTATATATTTGCCTTCCCTCTTTTATTTTTTGAGAAAAATCTTCACTTACAATTATTTTTGGCAAAAACTCTAA
>Ga0105162_1000758_pt1 | contig 19800 bp, 16 predicted proteins | sample JNZ201metaG_FD_81532 | JGI IMG/M metagenome (GOLD analysis project Ga0105162, IMG submission 81532) | Hot spring microbial communities from Jinze hot spring, China to study Microbial Dark Matter (Phase II) - JNZ 20120812A | ecosystem: Environmental > Aquatic > Thermal springs > Hot (42-90C) >...
ATTGAGGCAGACGCAATTGAGATTGACTTCCTGTCACCTTTTATTATGTTTTTAATCACAACTTTTCTGCCATCATGGTTTAACATCCAGAAATTAACATCAAAAAAATTCCCATCAACAAGAACAACATCTGGTTTTACCTCAAGTTCAAGCAATGCTCTAATCATCGCAAGTTTCGTTGCCCCTCTTACATTAAATTTATCTATCTCATCGTTTGAGGCAACTCCAATTCCTATATCAATCGCATTCTCCGAGATCACCCCATAAAGTTCTCTCCTCAATTTTGGAGAAACTTTTTTTGAATCGTAAATCAACGAATTAAAATAACCTTTCGGTAGGATGACAGCACATGCAACCACAGGTCCAGCAAGAGGTCCACATCCCGCTTCATCAACCCCTGCTATAATTGAATAACCCTGCTCATAGAATTCATTCTCTATTCGCATCATTTCACCCTCAGATGTCTTCACCATCTCAAACTTCCAAAATAAATTGCGGATAAACCAATTAACATTTCAAATTTAAGAATATTGCTCAATCTGTTCAAATTATACTTGCTACTATCCCTTATCAAGGAAAATATGACGAAAACCAAACCTGCATCAACAAGCAAAACAATGAGAGCATAAAAATGGTTATAAATTCCGGCAAGATAAGGAACTATAGTTACGAAGATCAAAACAACAAAAATGAAAACCGAAACCCAAACCGCCCACTTAACCCCATAAACTATCGGAAATGTCCTTACCCCTGCCTTTAAATCTCCTTCAATATCCTCAATATCTTTAAGAACCTCGCGCCCAAAATTTATCATAAAAGCAAAAATAAATGGGAACAAAGGCTCTTTAAAATTCCCGACCACGCTTCCTGCAAAGACAAATGCAAGTCCAGTCAAGAAGGCAACTGTAAAATTTCCAAGGAGTGGAATTCTCTTAAGTTTATAACTATAAAGAAAAATCACAAAAACAGAGCAAATTGCAATTATAAACGCTATTTTATTTAAAAACGACGCAACAAATAAACCAAAGATCGTCAAAATAAAATAAACAAACAAAGCAAATTCCCTGCTTATCAATCCAGACGGAATTGGTCTACGTGGTTTATTTATTCTATCAATCTCAACATCAAAAAAATCATTTATCACATTCCCCCCAGCATCAATCAAAGCCCCAGCAATCCCTGCAACTAAAGCAAGTTTGAACAATTCAAAAGTTTCGCTCCCAAAAATCCAAACACTGACAAATATAGTTAAACCAGTGATCAAAACATTTGAAGGTCTTACTATCTTGACTATTCCCATAATTTTTTTAAAACTCACTTTCAATCCCAACATGTATTTTCCCTGTTTTAAAAGAGTCACCCCTTCCCAGAGCATAAATCAAATTCAACTTTCCAATCCCGGTTTTTAACTTTATCCCTATGCCATAGCCATATCTTATCGCTTCAAATGAATTCGCTATCCTTGGCAAAATTACAGGGTGATAAATATATCCCACATCAAAAAATAAAAATATGTTAAACTCTTGATTTACCATAAACCTGTTTTCAAGGTTTAACCATATCGCTCGTGTTGCGAGAAATTCCCTTTCCCTATATCCACGCAATGTCCTCATCCCACCAAACCTGAAAGCGTCACTTTCATCAATCCCATCACCATACACCACCACAGCGTTAAACCTCGGAACGAGAACACTTTTTAAAATTTTTTCAAAATTAAGATAAAAATCAAGCGAAAGGTGAAATTTGTTTATGTTAATTTTACGCCTTGTTTCAGATGTTAACATTTTTTCAGGTCCAATGATCCTCTTTCTACCAACCTCATAAAAACTTGAAAAATAAATCCCCGAAGCCCGAAAATCTAAATTCTCCCTTGAATCGTATGAAACCCCAAACCCCGCATTTAAACTCGTGCTTTCAAAAATTTGATAACCTATGAACTCAGTCGCAGTTGGGATCACCGCCCTTTGAGAGATATAAAACGACGCCTTTAAAATTTCTGAAACCTTCTCCGAGCTTGTCAGTTCAAACGAAAGATTCAATTTTGGTTCTCTAACGACATAAGTTGAATCCTGCTTTCGCTGATGAAAAGAAACCTCCGCACTTAACGGAAAACTTAATACATACGGTTCAAAATAATTAAGTTCAAATTCCTGCGTTTCCCGTGTTTCAGCATTCCACCTTGCCCCAAACCTTCTCCCTGTGCCAAATAAATTTTTCAAAACTATATTTATATATCCCGTGAAATATCCACCCGATGTTTCAGTCCTCGGAACATAGCCAATTACACCATCAAAAAAATTCGGTCTTACTTCTCTAACCTTTATCAAAACCCCACTTATCGTGTCGGAGAAAAAAATTTCAGGTTCCTCAACCACCTCAAATAACCCAAGCTTCACAAGTCTATTTCTTATCTGGTTGAATTTCCTCTCACGATAAATTTCCCCCTTTTTAATCCTCATTTCCCGCAAAATTAGAGATTCCTTCGTCAATTTATTACCCTCAATTTTTACCTGCTCAATTTTTATCAATCTACCTTCGTTTATTTTAAGATTTAAGTTTACAAATCCATTTTCATCAAAATTCAAACCTGCAACCTCAACCCTCGCAAGTGGATATCCAATGTTTGAATATGTGTCAAGAATTCTCCTGATTTTGTCTTTTAAAATCCCCGGCAAAAATATGTCCCCTTTTTTAAAACCAGAAATTGCAATTATATCCTCAACCGATAAAGCTTCATTTCCAGAGATTTCCACTTCCCCCAATTTCGCTTGCTTTCCCTCGCTAATATAAATTTTTAACTTGCCATCTACTTTGATTGACTCAACCTTTGCAAAATAAAATCCGTTTTCAATATATAAATTTAAAATTTTGCCTTTCAATGTTTCTATCTCTTCCCCTGAAACTCCACCCCCTCCGATGATCTCATAAACTTGTTTCTCTATTTCCCTCAAAGGCAAATATCTGTTGCCGTAAATTTCAACTTTCAACGGCTGCGATAGAAGAAATTCTGAAAAGAGAAAAATTGTGAGAACTTTAAACAGTATTTTGCGGATCAACATCAATTATTAATTTAACACCCTTTGAATTTAATTTCACTTCAAATTTCTCCTTCAACTGCCATATTATCCCAGCGATCTCACCACCAGTCTTATCAACATTTTTGGGAATTTTCATTATTATGTGATACCTGTAATTTTGATTTATCTTCGGTATCGCAGCTGGAGCTGGACCAAGAATTTGAACTGGTAAGTGGACCTTTGATCTTAATTCCTTTGCAAATTCATCCGAGGCGAGCTCAACATTTTTTTCGTTTCTCCCCTTAAATTCAATTAATATAAGCCGTGTAAATGGGGGATAGTTAAGTTCCTTTCTTATTTTTAATTCTCGTTCGTAAAATTCAAGCGTTTTATGCTCAACCACGTAATTAAAGATATAATGATCTGGTTGAAATGTTTGAATTATAACCTCACCCTCCTTTTCACTTCTGCCAGCTCTTCCAGCAACCTGTGTGAGAAGTTGAAATGTCCTTTCGCTTGACCTGAAATCTGGGATGAGCATCGGTATATCCGCAGAGATAACCCCAACAAGCGTTACCCTTGAAAAATCAAGACCTTTTGCAACCATTTGAGTCCCCAACAAAATATCAGCTTCACCATTTGCAAACCTTTGCATAATTTTATCATATGATTTCTTACCCATCGTCGTGTCAAGATCCATCCGTATAATCTTCGCACTTGAAAAAATCTGTGCCAGCTCATCCTCAACTCTTTGAGTTCCAACCCCTTTTAATTTAAGCTTAATTCCTCCACATCTGCGACATTTTTCAGGGACGCTTTTAACAAACCCACAATAATGGCATCTCAAGTGGTTGCCTGCTTTATGAAAGATCAAAGTGACGCTACAATTATCACACATCTCAACATAACCACAATCCTGACACTCAATATAAGTTGAATATCCACGCCTGTTCTGGAAAATTATAATCCCTTCCCCTCGTGAAATTCTCTCATCAATTTTCTGGGTCAAAAGAGTTGAAATTGATGTTTTATTTGCGTGTTCTTTTCTCTCTTTTATCATATCAACAACCTCAATTTTCGGCAACTTTGCGTTATCAACTCGTTCAGGTAAAACAAGAAGGTGATATTTCCCCAACTTTGCGTTGTAGTATGACTCAAGCGATGGCGTAGCAGACCCAAGTATAACCACAGCGTTATTTATCCTTCCCCTCATTATGGCAACATCCCTTGCGTTATATCTCGGGGGCAAATCAAACTGTTTGTATGAACTTTCCTGCTCCTCATCAACAACTATCAATCCAATTTTATCAAGTGGTGCAAAAATTGCAGACCTTGGACCAATCACAATTTTATAAACCCCATTTTTTATCATCCTCCATGAATCATATCTTTCCCCAATTGACATTCTGCTGTGAAGAACTCCGACGATATCACCAAAGCTTTTCTTAAAGCGATTTACAATCTGAGGGGTAAGCGAAATCTCGGGAACAAGAACAATCGCTGTTTTACCAAGTTTTATTATCTCCTTTATCGCTTCAATGTAAATTTGCGTTTTTCCACTGCCAGTTACACCATAAAGCAAAAATGTTTTAAAACTTTCCGAATCAATTGCCTTTTTTATCTCAATAAGCGCTTTCTTTTGATATTCGTTTAACTCAAACTTTTTATCGGGCTCATCAAATTCATATTCAAATTTTCTAATTGCTTCCTTTTTATAAATCTCAATTAGCCCTCTTTCAGCAAGTTTTTTTACCGTTTGCACACTTGCCCCCGTTACCCTTAATAGATCAGAGAGTAAAACTTCGCTCTCACCTTTTTTCAACCGGGCAAGCAAAAACAATAAAATCTCTACTTGCTTTGGTGATGTCTTTTCAAGCTCCTCAATTACCTGTGTTAATTTCTTTGAGTTATCAGCATAGCTTTTTGATATTGAAACAAATTTCTCAAACTTTATTTTCGCCTTTTGTTCTGGGAGATACCTTTCAATTTCAATATAACCCAGAGATTCAAGTGAGTGAAGAATTGAATAAATGTTTTTAAAATGAAACTTGTTCTTTAAAGTCTTTATGGCGACTGGTGAATTTTGACTTATAAGAAATTTTAAAACCTCCGCTTTCTTTGGCGAGCTCTTCTCCATGTTTGACAAAACCTCTGGCTCAAGTTGACGACGAAGTCTCACAATACTCCTGCTCTCAAGAACGGTTCCTGCAGGAAGGGCTGTCTTCAAAACTTCACCCCAACTTGCAAGATAATAATCTGCAACCCATTTCGTAAGCTTTAACATTTCCTCGGAAAAAGCTGGAACCTGATCAAGCACATCTTTTATCTCCTTTAACCTATGCCACCCACTTTGAGTTGAAACCTCAACTATGATCCCCGTCAGCTCCTGCTCCCCAAATGGAACTATAACTCTTTTCCCAACGGCGACATCATCCCTTAATTCATCGGGAACAATGTAAGTGAAAAGCTTATTCACAGGAACTGGAAGTGCCACATTGACATAAAGGTTCTTCATAAACCTCTTGCAAGAAATTTTTTGAGATTAGCTTACTGATTTACCAACGATTCAAGAATTTTATAAACCTGAATCAATGGAAGATTTCTCTCTTCAGCTATTCTTTTACATTCTTCAAATTCTGGAATGAGTCGCTCAACATTATCAATTGAAACAAGTTTAAATTTCACTCTCCCAAATGGGGTTTCAATTTCTCTTTGTTCCCTTGGCAACTTCCTTCTTTTGATCTCAATTACTCTAACACCAAGCGTTGTCGTCTGCGTAAAGATAATTTTTAACACATTATCAAGTTTTGACTCTGAAACAAGAACTGAAAGCAAGATCCCAGGACGACCTTTCTTCATAATTATCGGGACAAGGTAAGCATCATTTGCCCCAGAGGACAAGAGCTTCTCAATAACATAAGGGTAAACCTCTGGGTTCATATCATCTATGTTTGTTTCTATTAAAAGAAGTTTTTCTTCCCCGTATTTTAACGGGATTTCGCCGATGATAATTCTCAAAAGATTTGGACGGTCTGGGATTTCAAATTGCCCCGCGCCATATCCAATTGCGCTTATTTTTATCGTTTCTTTTTCAAGCCCATATTCAGCAAGCGTTGCAACTATGGCAGAACCCGTTGGAGTCGTCAACTCAAAAGAAACATCTGTTAAAATAACTGGAAAATTCTTTAAGATTTCAACCGTTGCTGGAGATGGAACTGGCATTTTCCCATGTTGCGTTTGAACGAAACCGCCCGAACCAAGCGGAATTTTTGAAACAAAAATCTTTTCTATCCCAAACTTTTCAATGCAAATCGCAGTCCCAACTATATCAACTATTGAATCAACCGCTCCAACTTCATGAAAATGAACATCATCAATTGCAACATTATGAATTTTCGCCTCAGCTTGAGCAAGAGTTGTGAAAATTTTTTGAGACGTTTTCTTGACGAAATCAGATAAATTGCTCTTGTCAATTATCTCAAAGATTTCCGAAAGATTCCGATGAGCCTCTCTATCTTCTTTTATGACTACATCAAATTTCGTCGCATTTATCCCATGCCTTGTGATTTTTTTTATCTTGACATCAAAATTTTTTAAGTTCAACTTTTGAATTTCGTTTTTAAATTCCTCAAAATCAATCCCCGCATCAATGAAAGCACCTATGGTCATATCACCACTTATCCCTGAAAACGCATCAAAGTAAGCAATTTTCATCTTCGTGAGATCAATTAATTTTTGATAAAATTTAATTTCTCAAAATGATATAAGCAAGGCAGGAGATTTAGTTAAGTCGTTAACGCAAAAAATTATAACTATAATTTCTCGGGAAGGTAAATCACAAATTCCGTCCCTTTTCCAAGTTGGCTTGAAACTTTAATTTGACCCGAGAGGATTTCAATTATGGCTTTTGTGAGAGAAAGACCAAGACCTGTTCCAGATGGATTTATTTCAAAAGCGTTTTTACCCCGATAAAACCTGTCAAAAATATAAGGTAACTCATCCTCGCTAATTCCAATCCCCGTATCTGATACGGTAATTTTCACCTTGTCATCTATCCTTTCGCAGGTTACTTCAACTTTACCACCAGAGCCAGTATATTCAATTGCATTGTCAATTATGTTTCGCAAAGCTTCAAAAAGAAGTTTCTCATCCGTATTTATAACGACATCGGAATTACAATAAAATTTCAATTTCACATTTTTCTGCTTTGCTTTCAAATTGAATGTTAAAATCAATTCACGAATTAAATCGTTTAAATAAACCTTTTGCGTATTCGCTCTTACAATTCCAGCATCAGCTTTAGCAAGATAAAGCATTGATTTTATTATTGAAATCGTTCTGTCCGTTTGTTTCTGAATTAAATTTAAAGTGTTAATATATTCGCTTAAGCGTCTTTTCTTCATCAATGTTATTTCAACCTCGTCTTTTATAACAGAGAGCGGTGTTAAAAGCTCGTGGGCGACATCGGATGTGAATTGAGATATTTGCCTGAATGATTTTTCCAATCTCTCAAGTAATCTGTTGATCGCATTCACAAGCTTTATAATTTCATCTGGATATTTTCCATCTTTCAACTCAATTCTTTCAGTTAAATTTTCAGCCGTTATCTTATCAGCTTTTTCTATCACCTGTTCAAGCGGACTTATTAACTTTGAAACAATCAAATTCCCACCATACGATGCAATGATAAATGCAAGCACAACAGCAAGGATAAGCGAAGTTCTTAAAAGTCCCATCGCCGTCTGCACAGTTCCCTCAAACTTTGATGTCTCCACAACCCCCCGAAATTTGCCCTCCGAATAAATAGGATGATAAAAAATTCGTAATCTTTCCCCATTTATTGTAATTTCATCCGCACGACCAAGCTTTTCTTTGCTCGGCTTGGGTATTTGAAAATTCCATTTCTTCAAATTTTCAGATACAGCAACAACATTTAAATTTTCATCCAACACCCTGAAAAAGACCGATGCCTCATTCAAGTGAAAATGTTCCGCCTCATAAAACTCAGTTGAATCAACAAATATAAAACTTCCACCATCAAACTTTATCTTACCTGTAAGTTCCTCCGCTTCCTTCATCAGCAAGATGTCAAGTTCTTTATGAAGTGACCTGTCAAGATATATATAAATTCCAATCTCAGATATCAAAACCGCAAGGACAAAAACAAGAAGATACCACAAGTTAAGCCTAAATTTTAACGATTTGTAGTTCATTTCAATTTAAAATTTTATTCCACCTTTAAAACATAGCCAACGCCACGAACAGTATGAATCAGTTTTTTATCAAATCCCTTGTCAATTTTATTTCGCAAGTAATTGATATAAACATCAATATAGTTCGTCCCGGTGTCAAAATTTATCCCCCAGACATTTTCAGCTATCTCCATACGTGTCAGCACCTTGTTTTGATTTATCGCAAGATAATAAAGTAGATCATATTCCTTTGGAGAAAGATAAATTTTCTTGCCTCCTCTCATTACGGTTCTGCTTATGGGATTGATGACAAGGTCGGCAATTTGAATTGATGATGACGCTGTTTTCGCACGCCTCGTCAAAGCCCTTATCCTCGCAAGGAGCTCCGAAAATGAAAATGGTTTTGTGAGATAATCATCAGCCCCGGCATCCAAACATTTAACTTTCATATCAACCGCATCAACAACGGTAAGCATCAAAATCGGAGTTGAGATCTTATTTCTTCTTATTTCCCTGCAAACTTCAAGCCCGTCCTTTTTTGGCAATTTGAAATCAAGAATTACACAATCATATTCGCCAGAAACTGCCATAAAAACGCCAGATTCGCCATCATATGCCACATCAACATTATAACCTGCCTCTTTAAGCCCCTTTTTTAGCGTTCTGGTCAAATCTTTCTCGTCTTCAATCAAAAGCAATTTCATAGCAACTTTAAATTTTATTTGTTTATCGTGTAACCATAACAAAGTTAATTCCGTCAAAATTTACAAGCAAGTTTTCTGCGCTTAATTAATAAACTCTAATCTCGTTTTAATGTTTTTCTAATGCTTTATATCTTAAATTACAAACTAAAAAAGGTTAAAACTATGCCACTTCATCCAATGCTTGTTCATTTCCCGATCGCCCTCCTAACAAGCTATGTCCTTTTTGAAATACTCTGGATGATTTTCCAAAAGGATTGGATTAAAAATTCGTCGGTTCTTCTCCTTTTGTTAGGTTTGATTTTTGTTGTTCCATCAATTTTATCTGGTGAGGCATCTGCCGAAAACTTTGAAAAAGTCTCACATCTTGAAGAATTAATTGAATCCCATGAAACATTCGCAAAACTTACCGGGATTACTTTCTTTATCGCATTTATTTTGAAAGTGATTCTGATGCGAACCGGAAAGTTTAACTTCAAAACGAATCTCATAGTCTTTGTAATCTCGCTTGTTGGCATGTTCTTTTTGGTTCAAACAGGATTAAGAGGTGGGGAACTTGTTTATAAACATGGCGTTGGCATTCTTTATTAAACTCTAAAAACAAACAAAAATTTAAAACTATGAACAAAATTATTTTTGTCGTCCTTCTCACAACTGGATTGATCTTTGCACAACAGGACACCACAGAACAGGCAATTGATTTTGAAGCGATAAAAACAATGAATGGGAAACAAATTTACGAAGTATTTTGTGCAAAATGCCATGGTATAGATGGGAAGGGGAACATACCTGAAGAAGTAAAAGAAAGTTGGGATGTCCCACCGCCAGATTTCACAGACGGATATTTCAACTCAAGAGAAGCAAGAAAAGACTGGTATGCGGTGATAAAATATGGAGGGAATGCCCGTGGTCTATCTCAAACAATGCCAGCTTTTGGAGAAATATTCAGTGAACAACAAATTTACGAGATAATTGAACACATAAAATCCTTTGTTAACCAGAGAAAATATCCCCAAGGCGAACTTAACTTTATTCGTGCACACTATGCGACAAAAGCTTACCCCGAACAAGAATTTCTATTAATCCCAACCTTTACCAGAGAAACATCTGGTGCAAGTAATTCAAAAATTATTCTATACTATGCGAACAGATTTGGTTCAAGATTTCAATACGAAGTCAAACTTCCACTACAAAATCTGAAATCAACGGTTAATAACACGACAGGTATTGGAGATCTTGAACTTGGCTTGAAGTATGCGTTTTATGACAATTATAAGAGCATGCTTATTTTAACAACTGGTTTTGAACTTTCTCTTCCAACCGGGAGCGAAACGAAAGGATTTGGCAAAGGAACAGTTCTTCTTATACCTTATTTTGCAGGTGCAAAGGGAATCGGTGAAAAAATTGAACTTCAAGGAAGCATAAAAATTGAAGCACCCATGAACAAAAGCAAGGGAAACCCCGAATTGATATATGCCCTTTCAACGACACTTTCAATTCCAGAAGGCAAAAGAGGAATTTTCCCCGGAATTGAACTTGTTGGAACAAAAACACTTGGAATGGATGAACATACAATTTCAATTGTCCCTAAAATCTATATAGCCTTGACAAAGCGTGGACATCTTGCGATCTCAATTGGCAGGGAAATACCGGTTTACGGTGATAAACCTTTCAAATATCGTTATGTTGGTTTTATTCTCTGGGATTATGTTGACGGCGGAATTTTCGAAGGATGGTAAAATCAAAAATCTACTTCAAAGTTTATTGAATCCCGCTTCTTTTTATGAAATCACTTTTAATCCTTCCCGGTTTTAAAAATTAATTTAAGGCTCGTTCTTCACCCCCCTCCCTAAAATCAGGGAGGGGGGGTAAATTCCAAAGCGATTTGAAAATTTAAAGACTTATTTTTAAATTTGCTTCAGTTTTTCCTCAAATCTTTCAAAAAATAAAACGGAGGCTTTCTACATGGACTTAACGATGCTTGCTCCAATTGTTGGATTTTTGGGTGTTCTTTACGCTATTTATCTCTTTTACTACATTAGAAAACAGCCTGCCGGAAATCAAACGATGCAAGATATCGCCGAGCTGATTCAAAAGTGTGCCTCTGCTTTTCTTAAAAGGGAATATTCAACGCTGGTGGTTTTCATTGTTGTTATGTTTTTAATTTTATGGAGTGTGATAAAAATTGAAACTGCCCTTGCATTTGTAAGTGGTGCAATTTGCTCAATGCTTGCTGGATTTATTGGAATGACAGCAGCAACAAGAGCAAATGTTAGAACAACTCAAGCAGCGACACAAGGTCAGAATAAAGCCCTCGTCATCTCATTTACAGGTGGTGCTGTAATGGGATTAACAGTAGCTAGCATCGGATTACTTGGACTTGGAATTTTTTATCTTCTCTATAAAGATCCAACGATAATCAGTGGCTTCGGTATGGGAGCAAGTTCAATAGCGCTTTTTGCAAGGGTTGGCGGTGGAATCTATACAAAAAGCGCCGATGTTGGAGCAGACCTAGTTGGAAAAGTTGAAACTGGGATTCCCGAAGATGACCCAAGAAATCCAGCTGTAATCGCAGATAATGTCGGAGATAATGTCGGTGATGTCGCAGGAATGGGAGCTGATCTTTTTGAATCATATGTTGGCTCTGTAATAGCGACAATCGCCGTTGGTTCAACTCTCGCTGTTCCAAATAAAGAAAACTGGATGCTTTTACCACTTCTGATTATAACATTCGGGACAATAGCATCTTTTCTTGCTTCGCTTTCAATCAGGATCTTTCAAAACATTGACCCTCAAAAGGCATTGAGATATTCAACATTTGTCGCTGAAGGTTTACTTATTGTTTTTTCATACTTCATCGTTAAAAATCTTGTTGGAGCGCTAAATCCGTTTTGGGCAATTGTCTCCGGCGTTTTCGCAGGGATTGCCATTGGACTTTTAAGCGAATACTATACCTCAGGCTCACCAATAAAATCAATTGCTCAATCAGCTACAACAGGCGCAGCAACAAACATAATTACAGGAATAGCTGTAGGTTTCAAAAGCACCACTTATCCTGTCCTTGCTATAGCCATAGCAATTTTAATCTCGTATGCAACTGGTGGAGTTTACGGAATAGCAATTTCTGCAGTTGGAATGCTTGCAACAATTGGAATAACAATGTCGGTTGATGCTTATGGTCCTATTGCCGACAACGCTGGTGGTATCGCTGAAATGTCACACCTTGGACCAGAAGTAAGAAAGATAACAGATAAGCTTGATGCCCTTGGAAACACCACCGCTGCAATTGGAAAAGGTTTTGCAATTGGTTCAGCTGCTTTAACCGCTCTTGCCCTTTTCACAGCATATTCACAAACAGTTGGGCTTACAAAAATTGATTTAACTCATGCTAATACGGTAATTGGTCTTTTGATTGGCGCCGGGATGCCTTTCTTATTTGCTGCGCTTACAATGGAAGCGGTCGGTAAAGCAGCGTTCAAAATAGTTGAAGAAGTAAGAAGACAATTCCGAGAAATCCCCGGACTCCTTGAGGGAAAAGCAAAACCTGATACAGCAAGATGTGTTGATATCGCAACTGCTGGCGCTTTAAAAGAAATGCTCTTACCCGGGATTCTCGCAATCATTACACCAATTTTAACCGGAATTATCCTTGGTCCTGAAGCTCTTGGTGGATTACTTGCAGGAGCAATTGCAAGTGGGGTGATGGTAGCTCTCTTTATGGCAAATGGAGGTGGCGCATGGGATAATGCAAAGAAATATATTGAAGCAGGTAATTTTGGCGGAAAAGGCTCAGAAGCACACAAAGCAGCTGTCGTCGGAGATACCGTCGGTGACCCATTCAAGGATACAAGTGGACCATCAATGAATATACTCATAAAACTTATGTCAATCGTTTCACTTGTTTTTGGCCTTTATCTCAAAAGCTTACATGAAGCTTGGTTTGCTCAACTATTTAATATCAAATGAGATTTCTCTTAAAAACATTTTTCACTTGTTCATTATATAAATGTCATCAAGTAACAGTTAAATTTCAACGGGACGCCTTTGCGTCCCTCTTTTTTAAAATTTTTCATCGTTTGAAAGATGGAAAAAATTAAAGTGAAAATAATTCGTCTTCGCCAAAATTATGACCTACCTCTCCCACGGTATGCAACCGAAGGTTCAGCGGGAATGGACCTATACGCTGATCTTGATGATGAAATAACAATTAAACCTGGAGAAATCGTGCTTATTCCAACCGGAATTGCAATTGAGCTTCCACCAGGATATGAAGCACAAATAAGACCAAGAAGCGGGCTTGCAATAAATCATGGTATAACACTACTTAACACTCCTGGGACAATTGATTCAGATTACCGTGGTGAAATAAAAATCATTCTTATAAACCTTGGTAAGAAGAACTTCACCGTCAAGCGTGGTGATAGAATTGCTCAAATGATAATTTCAAAGTATGCAAAGGTTGAATGGGAAGAAACAACCGAACTCAACTCAACGAAAAGGGGATCGGGTGGATTCGGTCACACAGGGTTATGAACATACCAATTCTAACATATCATAAAGTTGATTCAAAATTTGAACTCGGAATAACGAGGGTCACTCCAAAACAATTTGAAAAACATATAAATTTTCTTCACAGGGAGGGATATAAATCACTTACAGTTTCAGAAGCAAGAAACTTAAAATTAGATGATGGGAAATTTATCTGCATAACTTTTGACGATGGCTATGAAAACATATTTGACTATGCCTTCCCGATTTTAAAAAAATATAATTTCAAAGCAACTGTTTTCGTCATCTCAAATTTCGTCGGTAAATTCAACACTTGGGATTTCGGCTTCGGAATAAAGTTTAAACATCTTGATTGGAAAAAACTCAAAATTCTACATGACAACGGTTGGGAAATTGGCTCACATTCAGCAAATCATGTATCCTTGATTCTTCTTGACGAAGAGAAAATTAAATTTGAACTTGAAAGCTCAAAATACGAAATTGAAAAAAATCTTGGCATAGATGTTAAATCATTTGCCCCACCTTTTAGCAGATACAACGAAAAAATTGTAAAACTTGCACTTGAATGCGGTTACGAAGGAATTTACGCACTGACAAATGGAGAAAAATTTGATAATGTTTATCATAGATTCGCAGTTTATACAATTGACTCAACCTATTCCTTGGCAAGGAAAATAAACAATTCAAAATTTGAACGATTTAAATTAAATTTAATAAACTCATTTTCTGAAATCACACTCCGAATAAACTATGCAAAAATAAAACTAAAAAATCAACAATGGAAACACCTTTGAAAGGCACGCTTTATCTTGTCGCTACACCGATTGGAAACCCAGATGATATAACGCTTCGCGCATTGAAAATTTTAAAAGAGGTTGATGTAATCGTTTGCGAAGAATTAAGGGAAGGAAAAAAACTCTTGGGAACTTATCAAATAGAGCCAAAGGAACTTGATACACTAAATGAGCACAACGAAAGTTTAAAAGTGGATAAAATCATAGAGGATTTAAATTCCGGAAAAAATGTTGCACTAATTTCCGACGCTGGAACTCCTGTTTTCTCGGACCCTGGCTCACTTCTCGTAAAAAGAGCAATAAGAGAGGGGATTAAAATTATTCCGATCCCAGGTGCCTCCGCTCTTTTGCTTGCCTTGATAGTTTCTGGATTTAACATTGAAAAATTTGTTTACTTTGGATGGCTCCCTCAAAAAAGAGAAAAGAGAAGACAAGAATTAAGAAAATTAAAAGGTGAACAAAGAACAGCTGTGATATTTGAAACACCTTATAGAATTATACCTGTGCTTGAAGATATAGGAGCAGTCCTCGGCGTTGAAAGAAAAATATGTGTTGCTTACAATTTAACGATGCCAGATGAAGAGATAATAAGAGGAAATGTGATTGAGGTGATGAACTATTTTATTGAAAAAAAGAAAAAAGGGGAATGTGTAATTGTAATCGCTGGAGCAGAGGAAAGTAAAAAACTTGATTTTTAAAAATAAAACTTAAGCCCAGAATGGATTATCTAAATGTCGCCATAGAAATCGCAAAAGAAGCCGGAAAATTTTTGAAAATGAACCTTGGAAAGGTAAAAAATGTTGAAAGGAAAAAAGAAGAGATAAATCTTGTCACTGAAATTGATAAGGCTTCGGAAAGGAAAATAATTGAATTCATCAAAAGCAAATTCCCACATCACAGCATACTCGCCGAGGAAAGCGGTGCATCAACCGAAACATCCGATTACAAATGGATAATTGACCCACTTGATGGAACAACAAATTATACTCACTCATTTCCCGTTTTCTGCGTCTCCATTGCGCTTGAATATAAAGGCGATGTAATACTTGGGGTTGTCTACGACCCAAACCTTGACGAACTATTTTATGCTGAAAAAGGTAAAGGTGCCTTCCTCAATGGGAAAAAAATTTCCGTCTCAAAAACAGACACACTTATAAAAAGCATGCTTGCAACAGGTTTCCCATACAATGTAAAGGAAAATCCTGATAATTGCATTGAACACTTTGTCAATTTCCTGATGTCTGCACAAGCAATAAGACGATTAGGTTCAGCTGCGCTTGACCTCGTCTATGTAGCCTGCGGAAGACTTGACGGCTTCTGGGAAGTTAATCTAAACCCCTGGGATGTTGCAGCTGGAAAAATAATAATTGAAGAAGCCGGTGGAACAGTGACCGACTTCCACGGTAATAAATTCAGCATCTACACAAAAGGAGTGGTCGCAAGCAATGGCTTGATCCATAAACAAATGCTTGAGATAATAAAAAAAGGACTTAATAAAAATGAAGGAAAATAAACAGATTGTTAGATTCGGCGTCTCAATGGAAAATGAACTGCTTGAAAAGTTTGATAAACTTATACATCAAAAAGGCTATACAAATAGATCCGAAGCTATAAGAGACCTCATCAGAGAAAAACTCGTTGAACAGGCAATTGAGAAAGATCAACCCTGCTTCGGAATATTCTCATTTATATACGACCACACCAAAAGAGAACTTGAGGAGAAGCTAACAGACTTCCAGCATGAACATTTCAATATGATAATTTCAACGACACACATCCACATTGATAAAGACCATTGCCTTGAGGTTATAATAATGAAAGGAAAAGCTGGCGAATTAAAAAAGATAACCGATAAAGTTTTGAGCTTTAAAGGCGTTGAAAATGGGAAACTGGTCTTAACAGCAGTCTAATTATTTAACCAATTGTTTGTCCTTTGATGAAACAGTTATGATCGTCTTCACATTACCCCTTGGATTCCAATCACCAACCACCTCAAGAAACCTCGGCTTTAAGAGCTTTTCAAGATCATCATAAATTTTATTTGTTGCTGCCTCATGCGAAATATACTCATTCCTATACTTATTGAGGTAAAGTTTAAGAGAACGAAGCTCAACGATATACTTGTCTGGAATATAAACTATTTTTATTGTCGCAAAATCAGGATAACCAGACCTCGGACAAAGGCATGTGAACTCTGGAAAAGTTATCTCAATCTTATAATCCCTATCGGGATAAGGATTCTCCCATGTCTCAAGTTGTGCATTAAGTATCGCTTCTTCACCGTATTTGAGTTTTCTATCCTCCATAGCTTTGAGACAAATTTTATTTTTACTTCATTAAATCTAATCAAAAGATATCGCATTTTAAAAATTGAATATCTTTTTTTCTTTGCTTAACTTTGAACCAAAGGAAAATAAAAATAGGTTTTCTCAATGAAGGCAAAATTTATTGTTGTTTTAATTTTAACAACTGCCATCACAGTTGCCCAAAATTTATATTTGCCAAACCTTGAACGATATCTTTTTACAGCAACATCAGAAGGTTCAGAATCCTTACGACTTAATCCAGCGAGCTTGGGTTTTAAACACCAAACAAATTTCTCCCTTTATCTTTCACCATCGGGGGAATTATCACTCAAAAATTATGACGCTGGGTTTTACCTTCAAATGATGCGATTTGGTTTTGCACTAAAAAGAACAAAGATACAGGAGAAAACATCGCTTTTGATCTCAACTTCAACTGGATTTGGAACAGAAGAGCTTGCACTTGGGCTTGGTTTTGATTACTTTAAAATCAACGATGAAAGGTTTAAAACAGCCATAAATGCTGGGATTATCTCAAGACCGTTTAATTTCATTTCACTTTCTTTAACCGCTTATAACTTAACAGGAAAACATTTTCAAAGCACACCGCTTGAAAAAAGTTACATCGCTGGATTTGGAATTCGCCCACTTGGAAATGATATTTTAACTCTTTCATCCGACATTTTCATCAAAGAAAAACAAAAAATTAAAAACTTTAAAATTGGTGCTGAATTTAAACTAATAAACGGCTTCAATCTTTTTGCTATGCTTGACAATTCAAAAACTTTCTCTGATAAAAAAACTTTCATTTTCGGATTTTCAATAAACCTCCAAAACATTGGGATAAAAATTTTCACAAATCCCGACAACTCAAACACAAAAGCAACCGCATCTGCCTTTTTCACCCGGGAAGTGATGCCAACATTTGCATATCCAATTAAAAAAATAGCAGAAATTGAAATTCGTGGAATCATGCCAGATTATAAAGAACAACCCTCACTCCTTTCAAAACCAAGGAAAAGCGTGCACGACATCATCAATGAAATTGAAAGGTCAGCGGATGATAGGGATATAAATGGGCTTTTGCTTAAAATTTATCCATTTAATGGCGAAGTTAAACTTTACGAACTTGAAGGACTGACGCAGGAACTTGCTGAAGCGGTAAAAAAAGTTAAGAAAGCAGGTAAACCTGTTGTCGCTTACCTTGGCGGTGAAATGGTTGGGGTTAATGAGCTTTACCTTGCAAGCATCGCTGATAAAATCGTCATAGCTCCCGAAGGCATGATCGTCGGATATGGCGCCGTTATAGATGTATCAAGATTGAAAAGCTTTTTTGAAAAATTTGGAATTGAATGGGACGCAATGACCGCAGGGGAATACAAATCAACCTTCCACTCAATTTACACGGATTCAGCAACACAAAATCAAGCCGAACTGATAAAATCCCTTGTTGAAGAAATTCACAAACAAATGATAGAACAAATTTCAAGATCAAGAAATATAAACTTTACAGAAGAACTCATTGAAGAGATTTCAGGTGGAATGATACCACCAAGAGCTAAAGAAATCGGGCTTATTGATGAAATTGGTTTCTACAGCGAAGCTAAAAGATTGATAAATAAACTTGCAAACAACCGTGATAATGAAAATGTTAACCTGATAAAACTTGACAAAAGAAGATACTGGGATAAAACATGGGGCGTGATACCCAAAATTGCCGTCATCGGAGTCCACGGCGCAATTGTAACAGGTGAAAGTCAACCACCTTTACCATTTCCATTTCTTGATGAGAGATTAACAGGTTCTGAAACAGTTGTCAAACAAATCAATTCTGCTGTAAAAGATAAAAGCGTAAAAGCGATAGTCTTGAGAGTTAACAGTGGCGGTGGCTCTGCACTTGCTTCAAATGAAATTTACACTGCATTGAAGGAAGCAAGAAAAAAGAAACCAGTTATAATTTCATTTGGAAATGTTGCAGCAAGCGGAGGCTATTATGTTGCGTGCAGCTCGGATAGAATTTTTGCAAATCCAGCAACTTTAACAGGGAGCATCGGGGTTGTTTATTCAAAACCTGTGCTTGAAAAACTTTATGAAAACATGAAAATAAAAATTGAAACTTATAAAAAAGGCGAACATTCTGATATGTTCTCAACCACAAGGCACTGGACCGAAATTGAAAGAAAAGGCATTGAGAACGCACTTCAATATACTTACCTTAACTTTAAACAAAAAGTCGCAGAGAACAGAAACATGACACTTGATGAAGTTGAAAAATTAGCACAGGGAAAAGTTTACACAGGAACACAGGCATTGAATTTAAAACTTGTTGACGAACTTGGCGGGTTAAAAAGAGCAATTGATTTCGCTAAAGAAAAAGCAAAAATAAAAGAAAAATACGAAATCAAATTTTATCCCGTCCCATCACTTTTTGGAATTCAAAGTGGTTTCATCAGGTCAACTCTTATAAATTTGATTTTAAATAAATTTCCTGAATAAAAATGGAAAAATTCGTCGCCGTCATCGGCTCTGGAAGTTGGGGCAAAAATCTTGTGAGAAATTTTTTTGAGATCGGCGCTTTAAAAACCGTGTGCGATATCAACAGAACAAATTTTGACGAACTAAAAAATAAATTCCCAGCAAAATATACAAATTCAATTGATGAAGTTATAAATGACCCAGATATAAAAGCAGTCGCAATCGCTACACCATCAGAGACGCACTTTGAACTCGCCAAGATTTTCCTCTTATCTGGAAGAGATGTTTTCGTTGAAAAACCGCTTGCACTAAAACTTGAAGATGCCATTGAACTTGTGAAAATCGCCGAGGAGAAAAATCTGATTCTTATGGTTGACCATGTCCTTCAATATCATCCCGCTATCGTAAAATTAAAGAAATTAATTCAATCTGGAGAAATTGGTGAGATAAAATACATCTACTCAAATAGATTAAATTTCGGCAAATTTAGAAAAGAAGAAAACATATTGTGGAGCTTTGCACCACACGATGTTTCGCTTATACTTTCAATCATAGGAGAAATGCCAAACAAAATTTTATCCGTTGGGGAAAATTATCTTTTCTCCAATGACGCCGATAAAAAAACAAACCCCAAAATTCCATGCGATATCACTTTAACATATCTTGAATTCAAAAACGACATAAGAGCTCACATCTTCGTCAGCTGGCTTCATCCATACAAAGAACAGAAACTTATCGTCATCGGAACAAAAAAAATGGCTGTTTTTGATGATACCGAACCTGAAAATAAGCTCGTCCTCTATTCCCAC
>Ga0105162_1000760_pt1 | contig 19792 bp, 17 predicted proteins | sample JNZ201metaG_FD_81532 | JGI IMG/M metagenome (GOLD analysis project Ga0105162, IMG submission 81532) | Hot spring microbial communities from Jinze hot spring, China to study Microbial Dark Matter (Phase II) - JNZ 20120812A | ecosystem: Environmental > Aquatic > Thermal springs > Hot (42-90C) >...
CGATAATACGGATTCCAGAAGTTTAGCAGAGAGATCTACAGCATTCTGTAGCGTATCACAGGCGATGGTCGGGTGTATTCCTGTCTCTACTGCTCTATAGACGTACCCTGTAGATTTTCCTTAGATTTAATTCAATTATGGTGATGCTCCGTGTATCTATCCTAAAGATGATGGTTCTACAGGTTGCTAGATGATGAGATGCTTTTCGATAAGGCTATATCTATGGCTGGATTATTTTATATAGTTTCTTAGTATGCCGATGAACTCTATCTCAGCCTCTATAACATCGCTTGGTTGGAGGCAGTGTGGAGCTCCTGGGGGGCTACCCAGTGATATGATGTCCCCTGGATTCAGTGTCATGATCTCGCTTAGAAATTCGACGATTTCCGGAATCTTATATATCATGTTTCTTGTGTTTGACTCTCCTTCTACAGTACCATTTCTTCTACGGAGTATTTTTAGATTGTGTAGATCGATACCGTGTTCTATAATTTCATCCATTGTTACAATCCATGGGCCGACGGGTGAGAATGTGTCGAAGGCCTTTGATCTCTGTTGGTAGAGAACGAAGCCGGGTTGCATCATCTCTATATCGTGGGCTGTTATATCGCTGAATATTGTTACACCGAATATATAGCTATAGACATCGTTTCTGGTAATGTTTTTAGCTCTTCTACCGATAACTATAGCCATCTCGTATTCGTGGAAGAGGCACTTAGACTCTGTACCGGGCCATCTACCACCCCGTGGTATGTATACGGTGTCTTCATGGCCTACTAATGTGTTTATGGGTTTGAAGAAGAATAGCGGTACGTCGGGTTTGGGATACTTTAGCATAATTCTAAAGTCTTCATAGTTGAGACCGATGCCTATGACTTTAGATGGGCTGTGGACAGCAGGTAGATATTTTATGTCGCTAGTTCTATATGCCAGTCCTCTATCTAGTAGCTCCTGAGTTTCAGTCTTAGAGTAGAGCTGTATAGTCTTATTAACTATGTCGGATGTGATGGGGAGAAGCTCTATAAATCTCCGCATATCTGATGTAAAGCTATACACCCATTCTACAATATCCTGTTCAGATAAGCCGTAGTTTATTGAAATCATATCGATAAGTGCTTCCCTGAGATCTAGAACCATATCACCCAGTGCTATGCCGATTCTAATATCTCTACTCTTTAGTTTTCTAAATGTGACTAGCCTCATGATCTACACCACATCTAGTCTACGACCTGATGAAACTTCGTATAGACGTATTTTACTGGGGTTTAGTGTTAGGTAGATGTTCTCTCCCTCTCTCACAACCATATCCTTGGGTACAACAACTCTAATACTGAGATCGTCTACTCTAACGGTTGCAAGAATATTTGCACCGAGATACTGAATCAGCTCCACCCTACCTGGTATAGCTCCTTCACTAGGGGTTTTCGAAATTCTGATATCCATAGGTCTTACGGATGCCATAGCCTCCCCCTCGCTACTCTCGGTATTCAGCTTAACCCTTGCTTCAATCACTATACTATTTAGATTTATTAGAATTCCCTCACCGCTACTCTTAAAGTATACCTTGAATGTATTTAGTGCAGGTATGCTGATAAATTCATCAACATCGTGTGAGACAGGGTTGCGTAGAATATCTATTGGCGATCCGTACTGTTTTACCCTACCATTTAATAGAATTGCAACTCTATTGCCAACAGTAAAGGCCTCCAGAGGATCGTGGGTTGCATAGACTATTGTTACACCTAGCTTAGCCTGGAACTGTTTAAACCATACAACCATATGCTCTCTAATCTTAGCATCGAGATTTCTAAATGGTTCATCAAGTAAAAGCAGCCTTGGATTAGTGACCAAGGCTCTGGCCAGTGCTACACGCTGATATTCACCACCGCTGTATGTACTCGGCTTCCTATTAAGAACGTGTTTAATACCCAATAGCTCAGCAATTTCATAAACCCTTTTCCTAATCTCATCCTCGGGAAGCTTTCTAAGCTTCAATGGAAAGGCTATATTTTCATAGCCCGACCTATCCGGATAGACAGGTGGCGTTTCGAATACCATTGAGAAGCCCCTTGAATAGGGAGGCACGTCTGTAATATCCACCCCTTCAATATATACCCTACCTGATGTAGGCTTTATCAGACCTGCGATAATCTTTAGCAGTGTTGTTTTTCCAGAGCCTGGAGGTCCCGCTACAGCCAGTATTTCACCCTTCTCTACATCTAGTGAAATACCCTCCAGCACGAAACGATCATCATATTTCTTGGATATGTTTTCTACTCTAAGGAATACCATGTTCCCCACCTATAGGGAGAGGTTTTCTACCCGATGTTTTGTCGAAAACATGTACCTTACCTGGATTGAGTGAGATTCTAACCTTAGACCCGGCGGCGACATCCTCATATATTGAGGTATAGACCTTTACTACAACATCTTTTAATACCTTTATATGTAGTGCAAGTTTATCGCCGACAACCTCTATCAACTCGATGCTACCCTCTAGAGCACCCTTTGCATCGATAGAGCTATCCTCAGGTCTAAAACCTATAACCACCTCTCTATCCACTAGCTGCTCCAAATCATAGTACTTTGCTATAGCATCTAGTGGCATTTTAAAGTCGTCTCTTTCAAGGAAGAGGTTTCCACCATACTTTTTCAGAACACCTTCGATGAAGTTCATGGTGGGGCTTCCAATAAATTGTGCTACAAATAGACTCTGGGGATTATCGTAGATCTCTATCGGGGTACCGATCTGGACTAGCCTCCCTCTATTCATTACAGCAATCCTGTCGGAGAGCATTAGGGCCTCCAGCTGGTCGTGTGTAACGTAGAGCATTGTGATGCCTATCCTCCTCTGAATCTCCCTCAACTCCCTTCTCATCCTCTCTCTCGTTTTCGCATCTACAAGGGTTAGAGGCTCATCAAGAAGTAGTACTCTAGGTTCTACAACCATACATCTAGCTAAAGCAATTTTCTGCTGCTCACTTAAACCAACTCTACCTGCTCTACTATTTAGATAGTCTGTAAGTCCTAGCGTTTCAGCTACCTCTACAACCCTTTTACGCAAATCGTTAGAGGGGATTCTTCTAACCTTTAAGCCGAAGGCTATGTTTTCAAACACATTCATATGTGGAAATACAGCGTATTCTTGAAATACCAGACACACGTCACGCTTCTGCGGCGGTAGATCTGTAACATCCCTTCCACCGATGTAGACCCTACCTGTATCTGGCTTTTCCAAACCTGCTATAATTCTCAGTGTAGTGGTTTTACCACAGCCAGAGGGACCTAGAAGGGTAAATATCTCACCTCTGTAAACCTCAAATGAAATACCGTCAACGGCTACAGTATCGCCAAATCTTTTGCTAACGCTATCTACTGCTACCTCAGCCTCCATCGCTAGCCCCTCACCATACCAAATGTAAATCCTGTTACAAGGTGTTTCTGGATAGCATATCCTATTACTACAGGTATGATGGAGCCTATTAATGCTAGAGCTGCCTGGGGTCCAAAGAGCTGTCCAACAGCACCTACATACTTGCTTATGTGTACAGAGAGTGTAACAGCATTTATATTCGTTAACACTAGTGCAAATAGTAGCTCCGACCATGTTAGAAGGAATATAAATAGGCCGGCGACAACGAGTCCGGGTCGGACGAGGGGAAGTACTACTCTGAATAGAACCTTGGTGGGCGTTGCCCCTTCAAGCATAGCGGCCTCCTCCCATTCAACTGGTATAGCGTCTATGAATCCCTTTAGAATCCATATGGCGTACGTTACCGTTACAGCTGAGTATAGAAATACTAGCCCAAAGTATGTATCGAGCATCCCTAGATTCGAGTAGTAGACCATTATTGGTGTGATGAATATTGCAGGGGGAAGCATACGTGTTAATAGGGTGAAGAATAGTGTGAATGGACCTGGAGCCCTATATCTACTTGCTCCATAGGCTGTGAAGAATCCTACGAAAACAGATAGAACTGTTGCAGCAACAGTAACTACTAGACTATTTAGTAGCGGCTTTGTAGCAGACTCTATTATAGCGGTAGCACCCATAACACCGTACTTCCCTAGAAGCTCCTGTGGTTTGAAAAGCAGTACAAAGTTATCCACCGTTGGATTCTTAGGTACAAAGTACGATACCCTCCACTCGGCATACGATTTAAATGCCAGGGATACAATCCAGGTTAGAGGTACTAGTGTCCATAGTGCAAAGACTCCTATCACTATGTATTTAAGAGCTTTTGAAACTATACGTAGCTCCATGCCTATCTCACCCTCTCAAAGAAATACCATATAAACAGTCTAATCACTATAGCAAGCATAACAAGTACGATCAAAGACATTGCCGCTGCATAGGAGATATCCGTATATAGGACAGAGACACGGTATATGTATAGAGATATGGTCTCTGTTGAAATACCCGGTCCTCCCCCAGTCATTAGATATGCATAGTCGAACATCTTAAAGGCTTCTAGTGCTCTTAGAACTATAGCAACAATTATTAGAGGTTTTATCAGTGGCAATCTTATTCTCCAGAATATGGTAAAGCTGCTAGCTCCTAGAACCTGGGCAGCCTCAACCAATCTTCTCGGTACAGCTGAGAGAGCAGAGTACAGTATTAGGAAAATAAATGGTGTCCACTGCCATATATCTGCAATAATAAGGGCTGTGAAGGCAAGCCTCGGATTTAGAAACCAAGTTATCCGCAGCGCATCCTCACCCAGTACAGCTCTTAGAAATACATTGTTTACAGGACCATATGGCTGGAACATTAGATAGAAGACGGAGGCTACTATAACCGGGGGGAGCATAAGGGGGTATATAATTAGCGATAGTATAGCCTTCTTACCAACGAATTCCTCAAGCATTAGATAGGCTAGTAGTAATCCTAGGAAGAACTCTATTGAGACGACGATTACTGTATATGTGACGGTGTTAGCTAGTGCATTGATAAATCTAGCATCGCTAAGCGCCCTTATAAAATTCGATATTCCTGTAAATGGAGCCTCCCACCAGTCTATCCCCATAGCAGGGGACCATTTAAGAAAGGCTAGGTATATCATGATTGCAAAGGGAATTATTAGTATGGCATTCAATAGAATGTTCAGTGGCAGTGTTGCTAATAGTTTTATCGATCTGGGTATCTCTTTAGACATGCTGAGCACCGATGCCATTAGCATGTATTTCCAATATTGATGTATGGAAAGAGAGTTAATATAAGTATATGATAAAACAAGTTCGATTGATAGCTGTAGTCTGCACTTTGAAATTGAAAAAGAGTTGAAAAATGTTTTTTATCAGTGCCACTACATAGGGTGTGTTGTAGGAAAAAGTACTTCATCTAATATGGCTAGAGCCCTATTTCTGCAGCTACTTCATGTATCCCTTAGCTTTCCAAACATTCTTAACATTCTCTGGAAATAGCTGTGCTAGCGCTCTCCATGCTCCAAGCTGGGCATCTCTACCATACTTCTTTGTTATCGAATCCCATTCAGCAGATACATCACTTAACGCTCTTTCAGGGTCCTTTAATCCAGCAGCTACATTATTTACCTCAGTAGTAAGTTTTGAAAGATACTCTGTTCCACCTCTAATTAGAATATCTGGATAGGATATCTTTATACTCTCCATGTATGCATCGAGGAACTCTTCTCCATAGCCTTCTGCAGACTTGGCTCTATAGGTTGGGTCGGTAAACCAGCAAGCTCTGAACAGATCGAGAATTACACCAGTGAGTACCATATCAAGCCCTGTATCAGGTGCTGTAGCAAATTGTAGAAATAGATATGCTACCTCGGGATTGGCACTGTAGTTGGATACTATCCCAACCCAGTTTACAGGATTAGGTGCAGCCTTGTTGACAACCTTTCTTCCCCCAACCTCAATCTCTACTCCAGGCATTAGAGCTGTCCCCACATTCCCTCTAACCGCAGAGGTTGGCCTCATAGCCTCCTTAGTCAGTGAAGGCCATGCAGCTGTGAAGACCGTTTCCCCCTTCACAAACTTATCGTATAGATCAGCCCACGCAGCACTTATAGCCTCGGGAGGCATATACGGCTTCAGTTTTAATATAATATCAAATGCGTATCTCCCTTCAGGAGTATCTACCTTTGGATCCATAGTTTCTAAGTCAAATGGTATTCCCCCGGCCTCTACAAATATGTTAAACCATGTAATATATGCTGCAAATGCGGGCTCTAGATAGAAGTATGCACCCCAAACCCTTCCACCACTAGGAGCTGTCAACCTTAGTTCTGTAAAGAATTTAGCCATATCTATGAGCTCCTCCCATGTATCTGGAACCTTAAGCGGCTTTCTATACTGTGCCTCAAACTCCCTCCTATAGGTTTCATTGGTGAGCAAATCCTTTCTATAGGATAGTGTAAATACATCGGAATCGAGGGCTAGAGAATATCTTCTACCCTTGTATGTGGTTACATAGGATCCTAGGGGCTCTATAGGTGCGCAAGGACCTACATACTCTGGATCGTACTTTGCATAGAAATCGTCTAAGGATCTCGCTAATCCAGCCTCAACAATATCTCCAAGCCATGTGCTGAATATTGTAACAGCATCGAATGCACCGGTTTTGGTTACAGCCTCCGACATAGCCTTTGTATATACATCGGGCTCCGTTCCCAGCGTTATCAACTCCACCTTTACCTCAGGGACATACCTACTCCACAGCTCTATAGCCTTCTCTAGATTAGCTCGGGATCCAGCTACATGGAGTATTCTAATTGTTGTACCAGGTGCTATAACACCTCTATTTAGAAGATCGCGCACCCCTGCTATAGCTCTTGAGGCAGCACCGCTTAGACCAGGAATAACGGTTGGGGTAGGGGTTGGTGCAACTGTAACTGTCGTGGTTCTGGTTACAGTCACCGTTCTCTCAATAGTCTCTCTAATAACCTCTGCAGGCTTTGTTAAATAGCCAAGTGCATAACCCACTCCAATTCCTACAACTGCTGTACCGAGGGCTGTGAGAAACAGTCTTCTATTTTTATCAACAGGTGATGGTTTGCTACCCCGACCTTCCCCAGCGGGGTCATCTTTATCTATTTTTTCACTACAGCAACACATACCAATCTCCAATATCTATTTTTACAGAAATGTTAATAAATATGCAATAAAGCTGGTTCTATCAGCTCCTTTACCAACTATACCGGGTTAGAATATATGAAAAATTGTTTAGATATGGAGTACCGTAGATGGAGTGGCTAATTCTATACATGTAGTATATTAAAAACGTGTTTTGCATTTCTATATAGTATGAGCTCTCTAATTTCGTCAGGGAGCTTTAGAGCCTCCAGTTTTGCAAATTCCACTGGAACATTCTCTATGAGATCCGTTCCAAATACTATCTTATTCGGTACCTCTTTTATAAATACCGCTAAATCGTATACGTGGCTCCACGATGTTTCGAGATATATGTTATCATACTTCTTGGCAAGCCATAGAGCCGCTGAAGCATATATACCAAAACCTGCATGGGCTAGCACCATCTTTACATCGGGGAATTCCTCAGCTCTAGGAGCTACACCGATAGGGTCTGAGAATGGACCTGGACCCGTGTGTATCATTAAAGGTACTCTATACTTCGCCGCATATTCAAAGAGTATAGATGTGCTGGGATTGGTGGGGGCAATTGCATGCCCAGCTGTATGGAGCTTTATTGCAACAAAGTTTAGTGATCCAAGTACTCTTGTAAGTTCTTCAGCTACAAGTTCCTTCCCCAGATACGGATTTATATTTGCCATTCCAAGAATTCTCCTACCTGTCTTTAGGGAGAGCTCGTGAATTCTGCTATGGACATCGGCAGCATTTGGAGCTCCTGGAAATGGCTGAACAATAGATACCGATATTCCATATCTATCTAGATAGCTGAGCAGCTGCTCCTCTGTAATGTTTAAACCAAAAATTCTACACTCCCCTAGATGCATATGGGTATCTATTATCTTCATCCACCACCACAGCTCACTAAAAACTTTAGCAGATTGAACTTAAATGTTATTTATAGAAACTGTATTATTCAGTGTTTAAAAGTTTGCAAATATACAGGAGAAAAGGGTAGGAATATGCCTATAAAAGGTAGAGCGGCAGTATTTAGAGAGGCTAGAAAGCCTCTATCTATTGAGGAGATAGAGTTTCCGGATCCTAAATACGATGAGGTTCTAATCAAGGTTAGAGCAGTTGGTGTCTGCCATACAGACCTAGCGACAATCGATGGCGAATTCCCTCCACCTCCTCTAATGCCTACGGTACTAGGGCACGAGATAGCGGGTGAGGTGCACCTAGTTGGAGAGGGGGTTAGGGAGGTTGGCCCTGGTGATGGAGTTGTCCTATCATGGCTATGGTACACCTGTGGTAAGTGCAGATTCTGTATAAGAGGCAATGAACAGCTCTGTGAACACCTTGTTGAAACAGGGAGGCATGTATATGGAGGCTATGCTGAGTACGTCCTTGCTAAAGCATCCCATGTAATTAAAATTCCCTCTAGCGTACCGTGGGAGTATGCACCAGCTGCTACAGACGCTATTGCTACACCATTTAAAGGTTTAAGGGTAGCTGGAGCTAAGGAAGGTGATGTGGTTGTTGTATGGGGTGTAGGTGCACTAGGTTTTAACGCTATACAGGTTGCTAAGGCGAAGGGGTGCACCGTTATAGCAGTAGGGAGATCGGAATTCAAACTTCAGAAGGCTAAGGAGGTTGGAGCAGATGTGGTTATAAATGCCTCTAGGGAGGATCCTGTAGATGCTATTAAGAGGGTATCGGATGGAGGTGCCGATGTAATTCTACAGCTTGTACCAACAGATGTAAAGACCTATGAACAGGCGTTCTACTCCCTGAGAAGAGGAGGGGTATTGGTGCTCTTGGGATATCCGCCGGGAAAGCTTTGTCTACCGGTAATTGAATGGGGTCTAGATGAGAAGAAGGTAATAGCATCACTAGCATTTACAAGATACGATATAACTGAAAGCCTAAGGCTCATGGCACAGGGGAAGGTAAGACCTGTGGTAACTACATACAAAGGGCTAGAGAGTATAAATAGGGCTCTCGATGATTTGAGGGAGGGTAAGGTTTTAGGAAGACCTGTTGTATTGATGTAGCAGTATAGACGGTCTGCATTAATTCATCAAAACTTTTTCATTCTCTTAGAGGCTGAAATCTCCGCTACTATACTTAGAGTTAGTGGAGGCCCCAGTATGAGTAGAGCTGTTATAGGTGTCGGATCTGGAGTGAGTACCGCTAGTACAGCATACCCTACAACAAGTATGTACCGCCAATGTCTTCTCAAACCGATATCTATATGGAATACTCTGCCAAGCATGTATACAGCTAGAGGTATGAGAAAACCTGCAACCGTAGCCAGTATTGAAAATACTATAAACTCATACAGATCGGCAACATTTACATAGGGTTCTACCTCCAATGCAGCACTAAAGTACAGCATTATTCTTATGGTTATAGGCGCTATAATAGTAAAACCGTATATCAAACCACCATAGAACAGTCCTGCTACAGCTAGGATAATTTTTACAGCAGCCCTCCTTTCATGAGGATAGAGTGCGGGCTTTACATATCTATAGAAAAGGTATAGCGATACTGGAGAGCTGAATAGAATACCGAAGAAGAGAGCTGATGCAAGAACAACTCTTATTGGACCTGTAGGCGAACCCGCTATGAGAACTATCCGGCTAGGGTTGTCCAACCGTATCCAGGAGCCCAATACATTTACAATAACGCTCTCCATCGATAGCCTCAGTAGATAGAATGAGAGTGGAACTCCACCGGTTATATTGATGGGTATCAGTAGGACTAGTATTACAATGAGTGTTATAATAACGATACTCCTAATAACTTTAACGAACTCTACAGCCTCCTTCCAAATCTCTTGGAAAATGGTATCTGACACGGAGTCGGATGCCATATCCGACCTCTAATAGAGACCTGTGGTGTACTGTCTATTCTTCTTTTTCCTTTTCAGACTTTAAGCTCTTCCCTACCTCCTCCGTAGCCTTCTTCACCTCTTCCGCTGTTTCCTCAGTTTCATGTAGAGCTCTTCTGAACTCCCTTATAGCTCTTCCCAGATCTCTCATTATCTGAGGTAGCCTTGATGGTACAACTAATATCAAGACAATTAGTATTATCAAAAATGCGATTTCCCAAAATCCTATTGACTGAGCAATATATGTTTGAACCATTAGATCACCTAGATGTGGATTCCTAGCTTAGAAAGTTTTTATATTCTCTTCACAGTGTATGCCTCCCTATCTCAGAATCACACCGCCTCTAAATGACTCTAGGAAAGCCTCTAGATCTCTCCAGGAGGGCTGGGCCTCTACATCACCTCTCACAGTAACTACCAATGCCCCTGCAGCTGAGGCATAGAGTAGAGCTTGATCTATCGATAGCCCTTTGTATATAGAGGCTAGAAAGGCGGCATTGAAGGCGTCTCCAGCACCAATAACATCCTCTACCATAGATATTTTGAATGCCTCTACTCTATATTCATTCAGCTTAGCATCGTAGGCAACGGCACCCTTATCACCAAGTTTTACAACAACTATCTCACATCCATTATCTAAAATCTTTGAAACAGCATCTCTTTGATATAGACCTGGAAATAGAATTTCAAGATCCTTAGCATTCGTAAACACTATCTTTGCCTGTAGAAAGGGTGTTAGCGCATTTCTTGCTCTCGAGGGATCTTTCCACAGCTTCATACGGATATTTGTATCGAGGACTATATCGAGACCTCCAGATTTCGCAATTCTATACATCTTCTCTACAGCGGCATAGCATGTACTGCTAAGAGCAGGTGTAATACCTGTAAGGATTACGGTTCTACTACCCAATACATACTCCTCATCTACATCATCAGGAGATAGCCTACTTGCAGCTGAACCATGTCTATAGTAGAACACAGTTGATTCTCCTGGGATTGGAAAGTGCCTCTGTATGAAGTATATACCTGTTGGTGCTGTATCGTCCACCTTCACCTTCGATACATCGACACCCTCACCTCTTAGAAAATTCGTGACGAGTTTGCCAAACTCATCATCTCCTACCCTGCTAATAATACCTGTTTTAAATCCTAGCTTAGTTAGACCTACCAACATATTAGCCTCAGAACCTGCAACATGTGTTTCAAAATATTTTACATATCTTAGAGGCCCAGGGGATAAAGCATTTAATTGAACCAGTACCTCGCCTATAGATACAAAGTCGAGTTTCAACTGGAAACACCCAGTAGATCTATGTTATTAGGTGGCTAATATATCTGTTGCCATAGTATATAGAGAGGAACTGGGTTCGGATATCAGCAGTTTGGGCTGTACATGGAAGAAGATGATGAGGGTCGTTAGGTTAATAAAGCAATATCTGTAGCTAACTATTGTGTGGCTCTGGTATGCGTAAGATTGTTATTGATAATAGTATTGGTGTTGCAGAATTTACTGTTAGTAGACCTAAAAACAGCTTCTTTTCAAAGTTAAGTGAACTTGCATCGGCAAAAATATTACTTGAGACTATATACCTACCAGGCATTTCTCGATACCTTGTCATCGCCTATTCCTATAATAGGGATATCGGTAGATACATTCCCCTACTTATACGGGATAGCAAATATCTTGTAAAGGGTAAGATTAGAAAGATAAAGTATTTTGAATGTGGAGGACTCTTTATTATAGTTGCAGTAAAGTCGCAATGTGAATTTCTTAAAATTACTGAAAATAGTAATGTATCTGTACTATATCCATATATTATCGATAAGGGGTTTAGAACATTTACTGTCCTTGGCGAAAAGAAGGATCTAGACCTCTATACGGATGAGATCATTAGGTACTATGGTGAAGAGAATGTTGAATACCGCAGTATCAACTCTATTGAAAAACTGGTCCATACATTAATGAGGAAATCTCTACTAAACTTAGTTACAGAAAAGCTTACTGATATGGAATTAAATGTTATTATGCTCGCCTACAGAAACAGATACTTTAACTACCCCAAGGGTTCAAGCCAAGAAGCTATAGGCACGTTATTGGGGCTTTCAAAAATTACAGTAAATATCCATATGAGAAAGGCTTTGAAAAAAATAGTTGAAGAAGTTGTAAAGGCGAGTAGCTAAAATTAGTATAGTAGGGCTGTATGTAACTCTAGTTTTTTGGAGATATGTATGAAATAGATAGAGCGTATTAATTCGGTTTTAGTAATCCAGATTCTATTTTCTGTAGAATGATGGAGACCACTACATATTAGATGCACTGGTTCGGGGGTCTCTATAGAATTTTGGCAATGGTGCTAGGCGACTGTTATTCGTATTTGATTGCTATTGCGATGATTTTCTTTGCTACGTCTATAGCATCCTTTCCAAATATTCTTATCATAGGCTCTTTTCCAATATCACCAAAGTCGTAGACTATATCAACGGGTTTTCCATGTTTTTCTATAGCGTATTCTATCCCCCACTTTATGGTCGCTCCCTCAGTTGCTTTAATCTCTGCTGGTTCCTCCCTTCTATCAAAGTATGCTGTTATTAGTCCGATGCTCTCTGCAATCTCTATAAGCTTTCTGCTGTAGGCTATGTTTGCAGCCGCTCTATACTCTGGATACAGCTTAATCATTGTAAGTATTGCGTTTGCTATATGTTTTGAAACGCCAAACTCTGGCTTGCCCTTAACCATTATACTATCTCTGTACCTCGTTATCCTGCCCGGGATGGCAGCTACATCAAGTGGTGTTCTTGCATAGAGTGGATCTATAGCCATACCTATATTCATACCCACCTCGGGCACAACTCTTGCTACAGCTCTACTGTTTTCAGTAAGTATTTCTACAGCTCTTTCAACGTTTTCTAGAACTCTATATCTCTCTGCAGGTATATAGATGTAGGCAGTGGGGTTTACAGATCCATATCCAGATCCTATATCGATACCATACTCTATAGCTATTGAGATGAACTCCTTTGCAGAGGAGACTGCATCTACAACATCCTTTCCCTTAGCAAGACCAGCTGCTATAGCTGCTGAAAAGCTGCAGCCCGTTCCATGTGTATTTCTGGTGGCTATCCTCCTACTTTTAAATTCGTAGAACGAACCTCTGTAGTACAGTACATCGATAGCGTATTCACCCTCTATATGACCACCCTTGATAACAGCAGCCTCACAGCCATAGGTATCGACAAGCATCTGAGCAGCCTCCCTAGCCTCCTCTACACCCCTTATCTCAATACCTAGCAGCACCTCAGCCTCCATCCTATTCGGTGTAACAACCTTTGCAGCTGGGATGAGCTCTCTCTTAAGAGTATCTACAGCATCCTCCCTCAGTAGCCTAGCACCAGACTTAGCAATCATAACAGGGTCTACAACTATGGGAAAGCCATATCTTCTAATAGCTTTTGAAACAGCTGAGATTATGGAAGCACTACTCAGCATACCGGTTTTTGCAGCATCGACACCGATATCATCTACAACAGCCTCGATCTGCATAACAATAAAATCGGGTGGAAGATCGTATACAGCTCTAACCTCCCTACTATTCTGAGCTGTTAGGCTAGTGATTGCAGATGCTCCGTGAACGCCCATAGCGGCAAATGTCTTTAGATCAGCCTGTATACCAGCACCACCACCAGAGTCGCTACCCGCAATAGTCATTGCAACAGCAATCCTTCTAGGCATATCCATAGACACCAATAAGTATAGAGATATAGAGACGGCTAAAAAGATAGCTATATTAACACCTGACATAAAAACCGATTCAAACAGCCGTTCCTAGAAGCACATCCATTAGATGAGGATAGCTGTATATAGGGGGGCGTAAAGTTTTTTTATTGTATCCCATCTACTATCGGTAGGTGGTGCATCTTGAAACCATCCGATTTAAGGAGATTTGTAGCTGGAGGGGCTATACAGATAGTTATGGTAACACCGTTTAAGGATGGTGAGGAGGTCGACTACGATGGTTTGAGGGAGAATACCGAATTCCTTGTTGAGAGGGTGCGTGGTAAGCCATTTATCCTAACACCGACTGGGAGTACAGGGGAATTCTATGCCCTTAGTGATGAGGAATGGCGCAGGGCTGTTTCTGTGGTAATTGATGTTGCTGGTGGTAAGGTTCCCATAGTCGTCGGCTGCTCACATGCAGGAGCTGTACCAGCTTTAGAGAGGGCTAGATATGCCCAGGATGCAGGTGCCGATGGTGCTATGGTTGTACTTCCATACTATCACGTACCCAGTGAGGAGGGGCTGTACAACTTCTATAGAAAGGTAGCTGAATCCATAGATATTGGACTGGCTATATACAACAATCCCGATGTGTCGAAGATATACATGAAGCCGCATATACTGAGGAAGCTCGTAGATTCTGTAGATAATATAGTGTTTGTAAAGGAGAATACACCGTATCCACCAATGCTATACAGGCAGATAAAGACTGTAGGAGATAGAGTTCCCATCATAGAGGGTAGGGGTGAGTGGTGGTTTCTAGCAACAGCAGCATTCCTAGGTGCAAGAGGATTCACATCAGGCTATGCAAACTTTATGCCAGAAGTAAGCCTAGAGATACTCTACGCAGGACTGGGTAGAGATTTCGATAGAATGAGAAGGTATATAGAGTTTTTAGAACCGTATGAGGTATTCATAGATAAGATGAATGCAAAGTACGGACCATCAACAACAGTACTACCACACCCATATATAGATCAGTACATGGTTTACAGCGTTATAAAGAATTCAATGAATATCATCGGACTGAGGGGAGGACGAATGAGACTACCTCTAACAGATATAGCAAGGGAAGATATGGAGGAGCTAAAAGATATAGTATTCAATAAACTCAAGCTTACAGAAATAAAATAGCTCCACACACAACGATAGCAAACGTTCAAGATTGTAGACAGTAGAGCTGTTATCCCTGCAGTCCCTATGACAAATCTACACAGTACAATACTATAAGATTTTTACAAATCTACCCATAGGCAGTACATCAGTTGGGTATGAGATAGCCGCCACCAATATCTAGACTCTAATATTGGTACCAAACTGAGTTGCAGTATCAATCAGGTACCGGAGATGGTAGACCGATATCAAGGGTCTATCTACCCTGGGTTGGAGATTTCTAAAAATGGGCCTCCCACTTTAGAAGGTGGGGATCTCTAGCTACAATACCACTCTGTATTGCTGCTATTGTTTGCCAGAGCTTACAATTTCGATAGCATTTCCATCCAGAAATGCTAGAGGCGTCTCTTCAGAACCTTGATATGCTTCTACAACCTCAGCAATAAACAGTACATGGTCTCCAGCTATATGCTTGCTAACAACTTTGCATTCCATAATCACAGGAGCTATTGGAATTATAGGGGCTGTGACTCTACGAGCCTTTACAGGCTCTATTCCTAGTAGCTTAAACTTGTCAACATCTCTACCACTTAGACTACCAAATATATTTACAGCAGCATCCACAAGTTTTTTGGAAACCGTATGTACAGCAAATGCTCCATACTCCTCTATCAGCTGGTATGTATATTTAGAAGGTCCTATCGAAATTGCAAAGAGCGGTGGATTCCATGAGACTCTAGAGCCCCATGCTACAGTCATCCCACCTCTCTTACGCGGATTTTCAGGATCTCCAGCAGTTACTATTATTAGTGTATGTGGAACCAGATCCAGCGCTCTAAATACATCTATGGATATCATATCACACCACATATATTTAGGGTAACCCCATCCCTAGGTTTAAAAGTCTTTCTGTAAAGCCACAGAAGCTGTGATACTCTACTATGAACTGGAAGCAGTAAACCGATAATAGCTGAAGAAACTTCACCTCTCTCCCGGTACAGTCTCCTCAGCTCTATTAAGGGCTTAAATAGTATGGTTTGAGGATTCGGCATCCATTCAAAACTCTACCTAAATTGCTACATGTTTTATTACAAGGAAAAATTTATAAAAGGGCTTACATACAAGAATTTGTTATAAATACAAAAATGTTATAAATATGAAAACCTCTATATCTAAGTGTATGTGTATGGCACCTGGACCGGGTAACTGGTATGGAATGGTTTGAATTTGGTGTTGCTGGTCTGGATACTATTCTTAGTGGTGCTCTATCTAGAGGATCGCTGCTTGTTGTTGCTGGCCATCCCGGCTCAGGTAAGACAACCCTTGCCTCAACCATATGCTATAGAAATGCTCTGAATGGCAATAAATGTCTCTATATATCCCTTCAGGAAGATAAGGAGAAGCTATTTAGAAATATGAAGAGACTTGGGATAGATCTATATGATATTGAGGGTAGAGGACTGCTAGGGTTCCTCAAGCTTCCCCTAACAGCTGATGCTGAAAGCATCTTTGAAGTCTATATAGGTACCATAAATAGGTTTGTATTGGAGCATCGCCCTACCATCATTGTTGTAGACTCTATAACTCCTATTCTAAAGGCTATCGAAGGTGGTACCAGGGCTAGAGCAGTGCTCCAGAATTTCTTCTTCGAACTTCCAAAGTTGGTAAACGGTCTAGTTGTCCTCGTGGCTGAGATTCCCTTAGCAGAGGAAAGGATTGAGCCTGGTGATATAGAGTTTGTTGCAGATACTATTCTAATAATGAGGCATAGAGTAGTTGACAAGCTGTTGCATAGGGAGATTGAGATTAGAAAAGCCAGAGGTGCACCCTTATCAATAGCAAGGATATTTTTCTCTATAGCTGAGGGCCAGGGTATAAAGGTCTATATACCACCAAGACTTGCAGAGATACCACCGCCGAAAATAGGCATCGTTTTTAAAGGCGTTTGTAGTGAGAGCAAGTGGATGCCGCAGCTACACCCTGGAGAGGTTGTATACATCTCCTATCCTCCACATATGTTTCCAGCGATGTACTTGATCATAGCAACGGCCAATGCTATATTAAATGGAGGGAAAATGCTTGTAATCAGCTATGAGCATTCTCCCGACTACATATGGCACATGGTGGCAGAGACCCTTAGAATGCAGCTAGCGATCGAAGTACCGATCGAGAACCTTAAGGAAGCCCTTGGAAACTATGTGTCTATAGAGGCTTACAGCCCAGTTGCATACATCTTTGAGGAACTCTACTATCTGGCCCTAGAAGCGGCGACAAGGGTTAGACCAAATATGATGATACTCCTTGGCAACCCTGGGCTGAGTCATGGAAGAGAATTCATTGGAAGATATGGCGGTCTAGTATACAATTTGCTTCTATACTTTAGGAAGCTCGGTATCACCACGATACTTCTCTCTCCATATCACAGAGATGCGTATAGGCTGTTCTCACATATAGCAGACATCATCATTAGGACAAGGACTATTGGTACAAAAGATGGTGAGGCAATCGTATACTACATAGCTAGAAAGGGAAGGTATACAACAGCTGTTAAGGATGAGGACTTTACACAATGTGTAAAGGAAGCTATAGAGGTGCTCAGCAATACTATCATCCATCACAGAGCTTCGCCCAGGAACCCATGAATACCTAGCTTTAAGTGCTCTTCGTAGCAAGCCTGAAACCTACTCCATACAATCTGCAGATCTATTTAAGATCTTGCAATCGAAGAACCCCGTTACTTTAGAATGGAAGAGGAGTCGGTGATTAGACTAGGGGGTACTGTACTAAAGTTTGCTCTCCAATCTATGTGGTAGCTTTAAGAATGCTCTTCTACAGAATCGCAACGGGTTTTATGTAGCTCCTCCTACTAGTACCACGTATGATCTCTAGCGTCTCATTGAGATCAACTCTATCGATGATGGTGTCGAGCTCGTCTAGCTTTTTGAGAAAATCTATGGCTCTCTGCATTGTGTAGGGGTTTACATATGATCCTATGACTGTAATCTCCTTTCTATATATTGTGTGAGGCTCTATCTCAACGGTTTTACCCGGGGGTGCTACACCGAATAGGAGTATCTTTGCCTGTGGTGCTACCATATCGAGTTTTAGTATCCTTGATATAGCGTCTATGTTTCCAGATGCATCTATAACTATATTGAAGCCTCTACCACCTGTCAGCTCCTTCAAAACCTCTGACACATCACCTCTAGCTGGATCTATAACTAGATCAGCCTTAAGCTCGAGAGCCTTTCTAGCTCTCTGTGGCTGAACCTCGAATACAGCTATATCCGCTACCACAATCCTTCTGAGAATGGCTAGAAAGGTTAGACCTATGGGGCCAGCACCAAATATAGCTATCTTCTCACCACCCTTTAAAGGCTTTAGAAGATCTATACCGTGCAGTACGCATGAAAGTGGCTCTGCCAGAGCAGCTCTCTCAAATGGTATGGCACTGGGTACTCTATAGATGCTTTCAGCGGGAACCACAACCCTTTCAGCAAATCCACCGGATCTAGTAACCCCTATACCCTCCCACTTCTCACAGAAGTGTCTAGCACCAATTCTACAGTAGTAGCACCTTCCACACGCAACATTAGGATCGACAGCAACACTATCACCAACAGCAACACCCTCAACACCTCTCCCAACCTCAATAACGACGCCGGAGAATTCATGGCCTGGTACAACAGGGTACCTAACCCTAGACTCCTCACCTCTAAAGATATGGATATCGGTACCGCATATTCCACAGGCCCTAACACCAACAACAACCTCACCAGTACCAGCGCTAGGCTCCTCAACCTCGGATATAGCGGCGTCAAAGGGTTTACGAATAACAAGTGCCTTCATTTCCAATCAGCCAACTATACAGTAGATCATATAGATTTTAAATCTTCGCCTCCCACAAGGCTATAGCAAACCTATTTTAGATTTTGACCACGCCTCTAGAGACTCTACTTAGGTAAGGAGCTGGAGAGGATTTCCTTTAGAAGGATCTTCTAGATTGGAGAGCAGAGTTGCTGTGATTACCGGTGGTGGAGGTAGGATCTGCAGCGCTATAGTGTATGGCTTGGCCGAATTCAGTGCTGATACCGTGTTGCTTGGTGTAGATATCGGTAATCTGGTTAGGGTTAGGAGTTTTCTAAAGAGAAGGTTTCCCGAGAGGAGGTTGTGGTTTTCCAGGTGGATGTTACAGGGATTAAGGAGGTTTTAGCAGTTGTTGATAGAATAGCTAAGGATTTTGGTAGGATTGATATGCTTGTCAACCGTCATGGTATTGGATAGTGAATTTCTGCAGAGGATGGGTCTGGAGGATACAACATCTGGTAGGAGGTGCCGAGGTACCATAAAGCTCATGGCTAGCATCCAAAGCTATGTACCGAGCTGAAGCCATCCTATAATTATACAGCATACACTCTACTATACATACTTAGATGGAGGAAGCACATCGCATCTTTAATTGATATATCAGCACAGCTATGAAGCAGAAAGCTATATATAGAATACACTATCTAGTATCGGTATACCTTTACACCTTTCTGTAGCGCATATTCCTCCACCTCTCTACCGATCATCGTTGTCGCTAGAACTCCTATAACATTCTTTTCTGGATGTTTCATCCTAACAAGATCTACTTTGGCTACTATTCGACCTATATCCTCATGTCTAGGTTTTATCTTAACTTCAATTACATAGACAGTGCTATCTGTCTCCATATACAGATCTATATCCGTCTCATCTACTCTATAGTTTCTAATCCTCCTCAATATCTTCTCCCCTCTAGAGGAAGCCTCTATATACAGATCTTCATGGATATATCTAGCAAAAGAAGCTTCTGTCAAAGCACCTACAGCAAGCTCCAATCTACTCACCCTCTTAATCAATTCTCGAATAGCCTTACTATGCTCCTCTAAAATCTTTGAATGCTCCTCTAATCTAAGCTCTATAGCCTCAAG
>Ga0105162_1000762_pt1 | contig 19776 bp, 24 predicted proteins | sample JNZ201metaG_FD_81532 | JGI IMG/M metagenome (GOLD analysis project Ga0105162, IMG submission 81532) | Hot spring microbial communities from Jinze hot spring, China to study Microbial Dark Matter (Phase II) - JNZ 20120812A | ecosystem: Environmental > Aquatic > Thermal springs > Hot (42-90C) >...
CGCTGCCATCGCTAACAACGCTAACAGCACTATACCTATCAATCCATACCTTTTCATTCTCTCAACCTCCTTCCGCATTTCGTTTCACTTCCAATATTTAAGTCCTTCGACTTAGCTTGGCGACGGGTATAGCTTTGGCTATCCCGCCGCCAAAAATTAGTGATAGTTCTTGTATATAAGCTTTTCTCAAACCTTTTTCGACAAAAGCAGAAATTAGTTTCGACTTTTTGCGAATTCAGCTTTGAATCTTGATCCTTTAGATTCGAAGCTACTTCAAAAAATTTGCCCCATCCTTGATTTCGAACGATACTGTGGAGCAGAACTTCTGAGATGAGCGTTTTATTAAAATTGGCCACGAATCACGCTCATGACTTTTTCGTGCAGCTCCTTCAAAATCCTGCGCTTGTCTTCCATTAGCACAACGTCCTCTTCGCCAAGAACGAAGAGGTTGAATGCGAATGGACTTGGATAGGGAACGCGAACGATCTTGACCTCGATCTCTTTTCCGACCTTTGAAAGGAATTCCAGAGCGTTGCTTATGTCCATCGAATCCTCCATTATTTCCCTGTAAGTTTCTCGAAGAACTGGAAAATCTGGATAATAGCGCTTCAAGAAGCTAAGGATTGCATCCGCATTCAACTGTTGTTTCCAGACGCTCTTCTCTCTGCCAAGGTAGTTACGGAGTATCATCAAGCTTCGAACTGCAACGTGTCTAAATCTTCGCCTCAGCAGTTCAGTGTGATCCAAGGCTTTCTTTAAGTGCTCCTCGAAATTCGGCATTGCGAAAAGCGTTTCAATCTCAACGTCGTTCAAAAACTTGTAGTTCGGAAGAATTAAAGCGAATCCGTTGTCGTTGAAAACGATTTGCACGTTGCAATCCTTCATAAGTCCAACTCGATACGCGAAAACCCTCGCTAATGCGTTGTTCGCCTTTCTGCCGATGAGCGTGTGGAAGAAGTAGTGGTTCTTATCGCTTTCGAACTTCTCAACAACGATTTTCTTATCATTTGGAATCTCGCTGAAGAGCTTTTGCTCAACAAAATATCTGTAAATAGCCTTTGCAGCGCTCTCGTCTATTTTGTAGTTTTCGACAAGCCATTCAACTGCGTTTTCGAGGTTTTCTTCGACTTCCCTTCTGAACTTCTGAATTCGCAGAGCCAAATCGTAGCTCAAAGGCAGCTGCTCGCTGAACCAACTTGGCACAGTCGGCTTCTCACCTTCGACTTCCTCGACGATTATGTTCATCCCCTTCGACTTAAGGAATCTGAAAGTCTTTCCAGCCAAAACAAAAACATCGCCAACGACGAGACGTTCAGCAAAGTCTTCCTCGACTTTCCCAACCATCTTGCCCTCTTTAGTCACAACGTTTATCGCAACCTCTTCGGGAATCGTTCCGATGTTTAGGTAATAAATCGGTCTCGCCTTTCTTTTTCTCCCAAAAACCTTCTCCCTTTCATCGAACCATATCTTTGCGTAAACGTTCTTTCTCTCAAGTTCAGAGAACTCACCGGAAAGGTAGCGGAGAACCGAAATAAAGTCTTCTCTGCTCAGGTTTCTGTATGGATAAGCGTTTCTCACGATGCTCAGAGCTTCATCAACGCTCCACTTCTTTTCCACAGCCATCCCAACGACGTGCTGGCAGAGAACATCGAGACAGTTCTCTGGAATCCTTATTTTGTCGAGATTCCTCTCCATCGCCTCCTTTGCAAGAACCGTGCATTCAACAAGATCGTCGGGGTCGAGAACTATTATTCTACCAACAGATATCTCGTGAAGCCTGTGTCCACTTCGCCCAATTCTCTGCAGCGCTCTGCTTATGCTCTTCGGGGATCCAAGAAGGATAACGAGGTCGATGTAACCGATGTCGATCCCGAGCTCTAAGCTCGTCGAAGATACAACGCACTTCAGCTTTCCTTCCTTAAGCTCGTTCTCAACTTCCAAGCGAACTTCCTTCGAAAGAGAACTGTGATGCGCCTTTATTTCTTCGTCCTTCAGTCTCTTCTTCAAGTAGTAAACAACTCTTTCAGTCGCGCTCCTTGTGTTCGTGAATATAAGCGTGGTTCTCGAGTTCTTAACGAACTCAGCAATCGTTTCGTAAAGCTTCTCGCTTATCTCTTCAGCTGTTAAACTGAAAAAGTCGCTTATCGGAGATACGACCTTTATGTCCGTTTTTTTCTCGAAGCTCACATCCGCAACAAAGCAATCTCTTTCAACACCGAACTCTCTTCCAACAAGGAATTTCGCAACCTCATCTAAAGGCGAGATTGTTGCAGATAAACCAATACGAACCATTTTCCCAAGCTGGATCCTTTGCAATCTTTCCATCGAAAGCGCCAAGTGCGTGCCACGTTTGTTCTCTGCCATAGCATGGATTTCGTCCACGATTAAAAAGCGCACATTTCTAAGGCTTTTTGAGAACTTTGGAGAGCAGAGAACTATGGAAAGAGTTTCTGGTGTCGTTATAAGTATGTGCGGTGGCTTCTTCGTTTGCCTTTGCCTCTCGCTCGCATCTGTGTCGCCAGTCCTTACACCGATTCTTATCTCCTGAAGATCTATGCCTTTTTTTTCCGCAATCTCGTAGATTTCGCTCAAGGGCTCTTCCAGATTTTTCCTTATGTCGTTGTTCAGGGCTTTCAGTGGGGAGACGTAAACAACATAGACTTCATCGCTCAACTCTTTTTTTTCTGCTTTCTCTATCAGCATGCTCAACGCAGTCATGAAAGCTGCGAGCGTTTTCCCGCTACCAGTCGGTGATGTAACGAGAACATTGTTTCCTCTGGCAGACTCTACGATTGCATATCTTTGCGGTGGAGTAAAGGTTGAGAACCTCGATAAAAACCACTCCCTAAGCAATGGGTGCATCTTCGCAAATATTGCGTCGTCGCTGTATGGCTTGGCTTTGAATATCATCTCAATGAAAGTATTGGCGAGGAAGAAAAATCTACCCACCGCTCACAGGTGGGAAGATTGCTATGACGTCGCTATCCTTAACTTCAATCCCCAAATCCCCACGGAAATGCTTACCGTTGACCATTATGTGCACAGTTTCTCTCAGCTTACCCTCTTCGAAGAACAAAGTCCTAAGCTTCGGAAACTCGTTGCATAGTTTCTCTAAAACTTCCCCCAGATTTCTTCCTCCGATCTCCAACTCGCTTTTTCCAGCAGATTCTCTGAACATTGCGAAGAGCTTAACCCTTGGCATTAACAAATTCCTCCATTCTATCCAAGGCTTCCTTCAGCTTTTCGAACTTAACTGCGAACGCCATTCTTATGTAACCCTCTCCACACTCACCAAAAACGTTCCCCGGCACAACTGCGACGTTCTTTTCAAACAAAAGTCTCTCGGCGAACTCCTCACTGCTCATCCCTGTTGAAGCGATGTTCGGGAAAGCATAAAAGGCTCCTTCAGGCTTTTTAACTTCGAGAAACTCGTTCAGCCTTTTCGTCACGTAATTTCTTCTCCGCAGATATTCCGCCCTCGCTTTTTCAACTTCATCGAGCGACCTCAAAGCTTCGATTGCGCCAATCTGTGAAGTTATTGGAGCGCAGAGCATGCAGTACTGGTGAATCTTTAGAACCGCATTGAATATGTCGTCCGGAGCTATTAAATAGCCAACTCTAAGTCCCGTCATCGAGAATGCCTTTGAAAAGCCATTTATAATGATGCAACGATCGTCCATTCCATTCAGCGATGCGATGGAAACGTGTTTGTAATCGTAGCTAAGCTCAGCGTATATCTCATCAGAAATTACGATAAGATCGTGCTCAACAACGCTCTCAGCAATCTCTTCAAGCTCCTTCTTCGTGTAGCTAACTCCCGTGGGATTCGCTGGGTAGTTTAGCACCAAAGCCTTCGTTTTCTCGTCGACGTATTTCTCGATTGTTTCCTTTGTGAGCTTGAAGCTCGGGTTCGTTGGGATCGAGATCACTTCCCCATGGCAGATTGTGATCAAAGGCTTGTAGCTCACGTAGCAAGGCTCAGGAACCAAAACTCTGTCTCCAGGGTCGATGATGGCTCTTATCGCCAAATCTATAGCCTCGCTCGCTCCTGTTGTAACCAAAACTCTGCTTGGCGATGCTTCTAAAGAGAATCTCCTGTAATACTCCACGATCCCTTCTCTAAGCTCTGGAAGGCCGAGATTTGAAGTGTAAGACGTGAAACCTTTTTCAAGCGAGTATATCATCTCCTCCCTTACTCTCCAGGGCACTGGAAAATCTGGCTCTCCGACTCCAAGGCTTATAACGTCTTCTCTGCCAATTACGAGGTCGAAAAACCTTCTTATTCCAGAAGGTCTTAGGTCTTCGACCTTCTTCGCAACTCTACGGCGTAAACGCGAGTCTTCTGTCTTCTTCGTCTGCAAAGAGCGTCACCCCTTCTTCCTTGTAAGTTCTTAAAACGAAGTGCGTAACCGTGTCCCTAACCTCGGGTATCGTCGATATCTTTTCAGCAACGAAGAAGGCGACGTCTTTAAGCGTCTTTCCCTTTATCACAACCTGAAAATCCGCCTCTCCACTTACTAAACGAACTGCGTGAACCTCCGGAAACTTCGCAATCCTCCGGGCAATGTCGTCGTATCCTTTCTCTCTCGAGAGCGAAACTTTGACGTTTATCACGGCGTAAACGTAATCCTCCTGCAGTTTTTCCCAGTTGACGATCGCTTTGTATTTCAAAATAACGCCGTTCTCTTCAAGCTTCCTCAGACTTTCCTTAACGGTTTCAGCGCTAACCCCAAGCGTTTCAGCCAATTCCTCGCAACTGATCCTTGCATTCTCCTCAAGTATTCTGAGCATCTCAATCTCGAAATCCTCCACGAGCTAAATTTGCGTCGTTGTATTTTAAGCTTCTCATGCGAAATTTCACTTTTGAGAGAAAACTTTATTAACTAATAATGCGAAATAGCTCGGGGGTGAGAGCCAAGTCGGCAAACCTAGTTCCGGAGAAGATAGTTTTTAAAATTTTCTTCCGATTTTTCCGAGAAAATGATTAAATGGCACGTCGATGCACAAAATATTTAAATATCGCTTCGGAAGTTGCGTCGTAGTGGTAGCATGTTCAAGCACATAGTAAGAATTGCCGATACGGATCTTGACGGGAATAGGAACGTAGTCCACGCTCTAACAGCGATTCCGGGCATAGGGATAAGAATGGCAAGAAGCATTGTCAATTTAACAGGCATCGATGCCAAAAAGAGACTCGGATATCTCGCAGATGAAGAAATAGAGAAGCTTAGGAGCATAATAGAGGAGAAGATAGAAGAACTGCCCGCTTGGATGCTCAACAGACGTTTCGATCCAGTTACTGGACAAAATCTGCATCTGCTTTCAAAGGACGTGCAGTTCGCAAAAATGCTCGACATCGAGCGTATGATCAAGATAAAGTGCTACCGTGGCGTTAGGCATGCAAAGGGCAAGAAGGTGCGAGGGCAAAGAACGAGATCCACTGGAAGAAAGGGAAGAACGGTAGGAGTTATAAGGAAGAAGACGTAAGGGTGATCTTATGGGGGACCCGAAGAAACAAAGAAAGAGCTACGTATCACCCGTACGTCCTTGGGACAGGAGTAGGATCGAAAGAGACACGCAGTTGGTCATAAAGTATGGGTTGAGGAACAAGAGGGAGGTCTGGAGGTTCCAGAATATCCTTCGAAAGTATAGAAGAGTTGCAAGGGATTTGCTTGGCAAGATAAACCTTCCCGGGAAAGAAGGCGAACTTGCGAGGGCAAAAGCTCAAGCAGTGATAAAGAAACTGCAGAAATTTGGGATTCTGAAAGAGAACGCAACGCTTGACGATGTTCTCGATCTCTCCGTTGAGAGCTTCTTGGAGCGAAGGCTTCAGACGATCGTTTTCCGTCAAGGATTGGCGAAGACGATAAAACAAGCAAGGCAGATGATAGTCCACGGGCATATAGAAGTGGATGGAAGAAAGGTCACTTGCCCGAGCTTCATAGTTTTGAAAGACCTCGAAAGCAAGATTGGGGTGAGGAGAAATGCCTGAAAAGATCAGATGGGGGATTGCGCACATATATTCGAGTTTCAACAACACGATAATAACGATCACCGACATCACCGGATCTGAGATCATCGCAAGGGTGAGCGGTGGAATGATCGTGAAGGCTGCGAGGGACGAGGGAAATCCATACACCGCAATGCAAGGCGCTTTAAAGGCTGCGAGTATAGCGATGGAAAAGGGAATCAATGCGGTGCACATAAAGGTAAGAGCTCCTGGAGGAAATCGATCCAAGATTCCAGGACCCGGAGCCCAGGCTGCGATAAGGGCCTTGGCGAGAGCTGGTTTAAGAATTGGGAGAATCGAGGACGTTACACCGATTCCACACGACACCTGTCGCCCACCTGGTGGAAGAAGGGGAAGGAGAGTGTAATGCCCAAGATTGAATTTTTAAGCGAGAGCGATGAAAAAATCGTTTTTATCCTTCGCAACGCCTCGCCAGCTTTGGCTAACTCGATAAGGAGAGCGATGAAATCGCTCGTCCCAACGCTTGCGATTGATTACGTGGACTTTTACGCGAACTCGAGTTATTTCTACGATGAGATGATCGCCCACAGACTCGCGATGATACCAATAAAAACGGTCGACAGGTTCAAGATGCAAAAAGACTGCAGTTGTGGTGGAGTTGGATGCCCAAGCTGTCAGGTTTCTTTTAGGCTCAACGTTGAGGGGCCGAGAATCGTTTACTCCGGCGATTTCGTGAGCGATGATCCAGAAGTGCACTTCGCCTACAAAGACGTTCCAGTGCTCGAGCTTTTCAATGGGCAACAGTTGATGATCGAAGCCGTTGCGAGGCTTGGAACTGGAAAAGAGCACTCGAAATTCCAGCCAGTTTCAATCTGCTTCTACAAGATAATTCCAAGGATAGAGATCTCCAAGAATTGCAACCAATGCAAGGAGTGCATAAAAGCTTGTCCACGCAACTTGCTCGAGCTGAAAGACGACAAGGTAGTGGTCACGAACTTGCTCGAGTGTTCAATGTGCAAAGAATGCGAGAATGCTTGCGAGGAAAAGGCGATAAGAATCTTCGAAACAAACGATTTTCTGTTCACCGCAGAAGCGACAGGTGCGATGCCTGCGAAAATCGTTCTCAAAAAGGCCTTAGAGATCCTGAAGAGCAAGGCTGAGAACTTCGGCAAGCTTCTCGCAGAGATAAATGTTTAGAGTTATCCCTGCGGTCGATCTTAAGAATGGCAAAGTAGTGAGACTTAGGCAGGGAAAAGAGAACGAGATAACGTTCTCTTCCGAAAATCCTTTAGAGATTGCAAAGAGCTGGGTTGAAAAAGGAGCGAAGATTTTGCATGTCATCGATCTGGATGGCGCTTTTCAAGGAAAGCTGAGACACGAAGAGATAATCCGTGACATAATCTCGCTCGGAGTCGAAGTTCAAGTTGGTGGAGGAATTCGAGATTTCGAGACAGCGGAAAGACTTCTCAAGCTTGGTGCCGAACGAGTTATCTTCGGAACTTTGGCGATCGAGAGAATCGAAGAAGTGAAGAAATTCGCGGAGAAATGGAAAAGGAGAGTGATGATTGCGATCGATGCAAAAAAGGGAAAAGTAGCGGTCAGAGGGTGGAAAAGCGTGACTTCTCTCACACCAATAGAGGTTGCAAAGCTCTACGAAGACTGCGAAGTCCTCTTTTTGTATACGAACATCGACGTCGAAGGGCTTGCAAAGGGCATAGAAAAAAAGAGTCTTGAGTTCTTAAGGAATCTGAAGCGTCCATTTCACGTAGCTGGCGGGATTTCTTCGCTCGAAGACATAGAGTTCGTGAAAGGCCTTGGAGCGAGTGGGGTGATCTTGGGCTCAGCGTTGTATATGGGAAAGATTAAATTCGAGTCTGCGCTTAGACTTGAGTCATGAAAAAAGTGACGAGAAAAACCGAAGAAACAGAGGTCGTCGCAACTTTTGATGCTGAGAAAACAGAGATAAGCACAGGAATCGACTTCTTCGACCACATGCTACAAACTATTGCAAAGATCTCTGGCTATAAGATTGAGGTGAAGGCAAAGGGAAAAGACGAGCACCACGTAATCGAAGATGTTGCTATTTGCCTAGGAAAGAGCATTGCGGAGATCGAAAAGAAGGGAATAGATAGGTTTGGGTTTGCAATTGTTCCGATGGACGAATCCGTGGCAACTTGTGCCCTTGATTTCAGCGGAAGGGGTGTTTTTGTATTTGAAGGTGAACTCAAGGACAGCGGAATTAGAGCTGAGGACTTCCTACACTTTTTCGACACGCTCTGCAGGAACTCCGGGCTAAACGTTTACCTTGCTGTGAAGGGAAAGAATTCACACCACATGATCGAAGCGTGTTGCAAATCCTTCGCCTTAGCGCTCAAGCAGGCGTTGAAAAAGTCCAGCAACGAGTACAGAAGTGCGAAAGGTGTTCTCGATTGATAATCTGTGAGAACGTAAGCAAGAGATTCGGAGAAACCTTTGCTTTGAAAGACGTTTCCCTGAGCTTTGAAAAGAGTATCGCAATCCTCGGACGCAACGGCGCTGGGAAAAGCACGTTGGCAAAGATACTCGCCGGCATAACAAAACCAACGCAGGGCAGAGTAAGCGTTTTCGGTGAAGACCCGTTTAAAAACGTTGACATAAGAAGAAAAATCAGCATCGTGACGCATAATCCAATGCTATACAAGGAGCTAAGCGTAGAAGAGAACTTGCGTTTCTTCGCAAAGCTCTACGGAATCAAAGATTGGGAATGGGTCATCCATGAGCTTAAGCTTGAGGGAAAGCTAAACAGCAAGGTTTTCGAACTTTCAAGGGGGTATTTGCAGAGGGTTGCGATTGCAAAGGCGTTAATGTTAAAACCCAAGCTCCTGATACTGGACGAACCTTTTTCTTCGCTCGATGTTGAGGGAAAAGAGATCCTTTGGGCTAAAATCCATGAGTTCAAGCATTCAATTGTTTTCTCCACCCACAGCTTAAATGAAGCAAGGTTCTGCGAAAACTTCGCAGTACTCGAGAAAGGTGAGCTCGTCTACTTCGGAAGAGATTACGATGAAGCGCTCAGAGCTCTTAGAACTCGTGAAGAAGGATCTAAAGATTGAGATCAGGAGTAAAGCCGGTTTAAACAACGCCATACTGTTTGCATTAACAACCGCTTTCCTTTTCAGCCTGTCGATCGATGCAAAAACATTTTTTGCCCCGATATTAGTCCTTGTAACCCTTTTCTCATCGATCTTAGCCTGCTCCGCTACTGTAACGAGGGAGTTCGAACTCGAAACAATCGAAGCCCTAAAGGCTTCGCTCAGCGCTCAGGAGATAATAACCTCGAAGATAATCTCGAATTTTCTCATCGTTGTGTCCCTCGTTTCAATAATAGCACCGATCTGCTATGCACTTTTCAACCTTGAGGGGAACTTCTTCCTCCTTCTTACTTCGCTCGCAATCGTCGCTTTTCCGATTTCAAGCGCTGTAACCTTGCTTTCACCGATTTCCGCATTTGCAAAGGGTAAAGAAGCGTTTTTGGCTGTGATGCTCTTCCCAATAATCTTCCCCCTAATTCTACCGGGAATCAAGCTACTTAACCTCGCCCACAATGGTGTGTTCGACTTTTTCAGCGCCTTATTTTTGTTGCTCTACGCTGGCGTAGTTACAACTCTCGCGCAACTCGTTTCTGATCACTTGCTCTGAAGCTTTCGGGAATTTGAGCAGAAAAGTTGCGGTTTCCGGATTCACGAGCTCGATGCTACCCTGATAATGCTCCATCAGCTTCTTAACTATGAAAAGCCCAAGCCCCGTGCCCTTGGTCGTGAAACCCTTTGTAAAAACCTTATTTGCAAACTCTTTGGGTATTCCCTTGCCGTTGTCACTAAAAAAGACTTTCACTTCGTCGTTGCTCCTTATCTCAACTCTTATCTCCGTCGCCCCTCCATGCTTCACGGCGTTGTCGATGAGGTTTTCGAAAACACTGTAAATGCCCGAGTTCGCAACCACCTTTGCGTTTCCTTCAACGCTGACCCGCACCCCATGGCTCTTTGAAACCTCGATAATCACTTCTCTGAGATCATAACACTCCTTAACGAATTCAAGCGAGGATTCGAGTTCTTTCATCTTTTTCACAAGGTCGATGCCCTTAGTCACTGCGTCTTTCATCTTTTGCAGAATTTCTGCATCTGGTTCTTCTTCAAGAAGCTCAATGAGCGGGTAAATTCTCGCAAAAATGTTCAATATATCATGACGTAGCATGCTGTTCAGGAATCTCAGATAATCGTTGAGTTCCTCCATTCTCTTCTGTAACGCAACTCTCTCGGAAACGTCCGTATAGGCTAATAGACAGTAAGGTTTTCCGTTTATTTCCACATACCTCGTCCTCGCCTCGAGCCAAGTTATCCTTCCCCATTTGTCAAAGGCTCGAACGATTAGCGGAGGATCAGGATTCTTTCTTTTCTCCACAAAAGTCTTGACGACGAGATCTACAAGCTTCGGGTAGTCTTCCTTGTGAAAATAATTTTGAGGGTTTTTCATCATCTCTTCGTAGCTCAAACCACTTCTCTCTGCGAGTATCTTGTTCAGGTAAACAATCTGCCCCCTCTCATCTACAACAACTATCGCAACTGGGAACTCATCCACCGCTGTTTTCCACTCCACATATTAACTCATCATTATAATTTAAATCTTTTGTCACCCAAAGAACTTGCCTTAAGTTTTGGAAAAATTTAATTAAAATTTTGAGAGCAGAAAAGCTCCGTAGAAGAACGCAACCAGCGCAATCACAAGGATCAATGCATTCACTGCCTTCCTTCTTCTCATACCGCCTTCTGTGTCGAGTATTATTGCCCTAAGTCCATTGAAAGCGTGGAAAGTAACGAAAAGCAGTAGGAAGAAGTAGAAGACCTTGTATTCAAAGCTTCCAAGCCTTGAAACAGCGGTCTCGTAGCTGAGCAATTCGTGATTAGCATGCGTTGCAAGGAAGTGGGCGGTTATTAGAAATACCATTACGATCCCAGTAACCGCCTGAAAAATCCACGCAAATGGCTCAAAACCTCGCATTTCAATCACCCAAGGCTGTGTAAAGTATGTAGCTACCCAGAATCCACCCCAAGATCGTAAGAGCCACGGAGATCACAAGCACAGCCTTTCGCTTTTCATGCGCAAATCCAAGCTCGTGAACAACAATTCTCAGCCCATTCAACCCATGGAAAACACCGCACAAGATTAGCAGGGAATCAAAAATGAAGAACTGCTTTGAAACCGTCAACGCCGTGAGCGACTCGTACAAATCTCTGCTCTGGAGCGAAGTTAAATAAGCTAGGTGCAAGCAAAGATAGAAGAGCAGGATAAGCCCGGTTATTCTTTGAAACATGAAAGCCATACCAAATGGGGAGCGGTATTTGAACCAAGAGAGAACACCCATAAGCTCACCTCAGTGAAGCTCTGCGCAGAAGTTGCACAGCTTTCGCTGGCTCGATTTGCTTCGGGCAAACTTCGCTACACTCCATCGCAGAGTGACACCGCCAAACTCCAATGCTCTCCGAAGCAATTTTGAGTCTCTCCTCCTTTCCCTTGTCCCTGCTGTCGGCGTTAAATCTGTAGGCTGCAACAAGCGCTGCTGGCCCGAGATAGCCTTCGAGCGTTGCAGACGCTGGGCAAACAGAAACGCAGGCTCCACATTTGATGCAAAGCGAAAATATGTAGTAGCGTTTCAGCTCTTGCGGGGTTTGCAACTGCTCAACTGGGTTCTCGTAGTCAGCTTCTGCGATCAGATATGGTTTTACCTTCTTGTGCTTCACGAAGAAGCCTTCGAATTCGGTGACAAGATCCCTTATGACTCTGAAGTTGTCGAGCGGTTCCACCTTGATCTCCTTGAATTTCGAAATCTGGGTTTCACAGGCAAGCCTTGGTTTACCGTTTATCTTAACAGCACAACTTCCGCAGATTCCCATTCTACAAGATGCACGAAAAGCAAACGTTGGGTCAATGTTCTCCCTTATGTAGAAAAGCGCATCCAAAACAGTCATTCCCCGCTTCACAGGAACTTCGAAGCTCTGCCAGTAGCTTTTTTCGTCAAAACGCCTGATAAGGATCTTCATATTCCCACCTAATACTTCCTCTCCACAGGCTTCCACTTCGTTATTCTCACCGGCGCATATTCGAACCTCGGACCCTCGCTCGTGTAGTAAGCCAAGCTATGCACGAGCCACTTCTCGTCATTCCTTGCCGGGTAATCGAGCCTGTAATGCGCTCCTCTGCTCTCTGTTCTGAGCAGCGCTCCCATTGCAACAATCTCAGCTAAATCAAGGAGGTATCCAACCTCGAGCGTCGAGAGAAGGGCGACATTGAACTTCCTAACAGCATCGGATATTGCAACCTTTGCAAACCTCTCTTTCAGATCCAAGATTTTTCTAAGCGCAGTTTTCAGTCCGTTTTCGTCCCTGAAAATCCATAAATAATTGTCCATCGTTTCGTTCAGCTCCTTCTTTATCGCATGGGGGTTTTCTTCGCCTTTCTTCCCAAATCTGTCGAAAAGCCTTTTTTCCTCTTCTTTCACAAACTCGGAGCTTATTCTCGTTTCTTTGGCGTTTTCAACGTACTTAAGTGCCATCTCCCCTGCGACTTTGCCGAAAACGAGGCATTCAACTGTTGAGTTGCTTCCAAGCCTGTTGGCTCCATGAATGCTCACGCATGCGCACTCGCCGACAGCGAACAATCCTTTCACAGGAGTTTCTGTGAGCTCATTCGTGTGTATGCCACCCATGGTGTAGTGCTGAACTGGTTTAACAGGAATCGGCTCCTCCACTGGATCGACGTCTGCGAACTTTATCGCCGCTTCCCTTATCATTGGCAACCTTTCTTCAATCTTCTCCTCGCCCAAATGCGTTAGATCCAAGGCTAAGTATGGGCCATGCTCACCTTCGAATGCTCTACCCTCCATTATCTCTCTCCACATTGCCCTTGCGACAACATCTCTTGGAGCGAGTTCCATCTTCTCTGGGGCGTATTTCTTCATGAACCTTTCCCCGTCTTTGTTCCTAAGGTAACCGCCTTCCCCTCTGCAAGCCTCGGTCATAAGGATTCCAGAGGGCACGAGTCCAGTAGGATGGAATTGCATGAACTCCATGTCCTTTAACGGAACACCGCAACGATACGCAATCGCCATTCCGTCGCCGGTGACTTGATGGCTATAAGTTGTGAATCCGTAAAGTCTTCCCGCTCCGCCTGTCGCAAGGATAACAGCCTTTGCTTTAAAGAATTCGAGCTCGCCTGTCTTTAGCCTTATCGTCGCAATTCCTTGGACTCTGCCATCTTCGATTGCGATGTTCGTTAAAAAGTATTCGCTGAAGAACTCGACGTTATCGTATTTCAGAAGTCTTTCGTATAAAGTGTGCACTTCATGGAATCCAGTTCTATCCGCAGCGAAAACGGTTCTATTAACGCTGTGCCCACCAAAGGCACGTTGAGCGATCGTTCCGTCGGGATTTCTGCTCCAAGGGCATCCCCAATTCTCTAGCCTGAGAATTTCCTTTGGACATTCACGAACGAAGTACTCAACTGCATTTTGATCCGCAAGAAAGTCTGAGCCCTTCACCGTATCCCATGCATGGAGATCGAAGTTGTCGTCTTTGCGAAGGACTGCTGCGCTTCCTCCTTCTGCACAAACGCTGTGGCATCTAATTGGATAAGTTTTCGCAATAACCGCTACGGAGACCTTTCTATTTTTCTCTGCGACCGCAACGGCCGAACGCATTCCTGCAAGTCCCGCGCCAACTATTGCGATGTCGCACTCGATCACTGTAACCACCATCCTTAATCAAGATCTTAGGATATAGATTTTTCTAAGCTCGAATTTTATGATACAAAATCGCAAACAAAACGCTACTTACGAGCACAGATGCATCGTAACGCATGAGAAAGATCGATGGAGCTGAAAGGGCAAAAAGGAAAAGCGTTGTGGCAAGAAGGATGGAACCCATTTTCAGTCCCATCGACGGGATTCCGGGCTCGTTTGACGGATATCGAAATAGAAGAGCTCCTGCAAAGAGACAGGAGTTAATAGGGAAAAGCAAAGAGATGGGAAGAACAAAAAGATTGTTTCCAGAAAAGCTCGCAACCAAGGCAAAAAACAAGCTCGGAAGAGAAATAACGAGCGCAGAACTCAGAATCTTGCCCATCATGAACTCCTTTTTTGAGACTGGCAAAGTCAAAAGGAAGTCCAGATCTCTACCCTCAGCTCTCGTAAAAAGACCTAGGATTATCGGAGAAAGAGATGAAACCGCTACAATTAGCTCGATTATCGCATTAGCGCTCAAAAAGGCTATTCCGTTCGAGATCGTTATCAAAACTGGCAAAAGAATCCCCACAAGACCCGCTGGGTTTCGGTATGTTATCTTTAGATCCTTAACCACAAGAGAGAAACTTCTGCTGAGAGGGGAGAATCTGAAGGCTTTAATTTTTCCCTGACTGCCCGTAGATTCGAAGATCTTTTCAAAAAATCTTGTAGAGAACTTCCAGTAAAGAGTAAAGAGAGCAATCGAGTGCACAAGGAGAAGAACTGCACTTTCAGTCTCAGTCGTTACAGAAGCAAAGGGAAAAACGAAATTCATTTCCGATAGCAACCGAATTTGACCTTTGAAGATCTGCGGAAGCGAGATTATCACGAGAAGTAAGAACGAAGAGATCAAAAAATTCTTCGTCTGATTGAATCCAAGCATTCCTCTTCCACCAAGCAATGCAACGAGAACTATTGCAACAAATTCTCCGAAAAGAATTGCAAAAACTATCCATAGAAGAAAAAGAATTGCTTTAAGAACTTGAAAGCCTAAAATAGTGGGAATTGCAACCCCAATCGTTGCAAGTGGATCGACGAGCAGTAGAAATGGTATTAGCCTTCCAACGCTTATGGGCATAGACTTCATAGGCTCGAATAACCCCACTGCAAAGGATTGCTGAAGACTTGTGGCGGTCATGAAGATGGAGGAAACGAAGATAAAAATGCAGATCGAAATTGCGAGCATTGATTGCTCGTAGTAGTTCGACAGTAGGAATCCGAGGAAAAGGAAGACTAAAAAAATCGTTAAAAAATTCTTCTCTACGCTAAACTTCTTAGTGATCCGAAGCAACCTTTCCCGAGCAATCCCTGGGTTTCTCTTCATCATCTGGTAGTGCATCTCCCTGTATAGCGCGGAAAAGATCGCTAAAGTAGTGCCGACGCCACTTCTAATGCGTCCACACCTCCTGTTAATTTTAAAAATACGTCCTCGAGGTCACGAAGCTCTGTCATTTCCTTGAGATCTTTCAAACTACCCTCTGCGACGATTCTTCCATCGTATATTATCGCAACCCGATCGCAGAGCACTTCTACAAACGGCATGACGTGTGTGGAGAAAACAATGCTCTTTCCCTCTTCCCTAAACTTGAAGAGGAGATTTCGAAAGATCTTCGCTGACCTAACGTCGAGGCCATTCATAGCTTCGTCGAGAATCAGTGCTTTTGGATCGTGGAGCAACGCGGATATTATTGCAACCTTTTGCTTAGTTCCAAAGCTTAGATCTGCGATAAGTGAATCCATGAACTCCTGAATCTCAAAAGCTCTCGCATAATTCGCAACCTTCTCCTCGATCTCCGATCTTTCGAGTCTTCTAATCTTTCCAACGAGATTAAAAAGTTCTGAGACCGTTAGGCTTTCGTAGAGCACAGGATTTTCGGCAACGAAGCCAACAATACTCTTTACTTTCAGTGGATCTTTAACGACGCTCATTCCATCGACTACAACGTCTCCACTCGACGGTTTCAAAATTCCAGCGATTGTTTTCATCAAGGTCGTTTTTCCTGAACCGTTCGGACCGAGTAAACCAAATATCTCATTCTTTATCTTCAGAGAAATGCCCTTAAGAACTTCTTTATTACCAAAGCTCTTCCTCAACGCCCTGATTTCGATCACAAAAATGAGTCGTTTGATGTTACAAATCCTTTTCCATGCATGATACAACCGAAAGCCTTAAAATTCAATTCCGCATATGATTTTTAAAGGAGGTAAGAATGTCGGAAATCTGCTCAAAATGTGGTTTACCAAAAGATCTCTGCGTCTGTGAAGAAGTAGCGAAGGAACAGCAGTTTATCTCGATAAAGGTTGGAAAAAGGAGATACGGAAAGGAAGTGACGATAATCGAGGGTCTCGACGGCAACGAGATAAACCTCGAGGAACTTGCAAAGTTTTTAAAATCGAAGCTCGCGTGTGGGGGAACTATTAAAAATGGCGTAATAGAGCTTCAAGGAAACCACGTAAACAAAGTCAAAGAGCTTCTGGTCAAGAAAGGTTTTAACCCGAGCAGAATAAGGACTTAAGAATGCTCGAAGAACTTTATCTCCTGATCTTAGCGGTTTTATTGGACAGAATCTTTAAAGAACCGCCACTATTCGCTCACCCCGTTGTTTGGTTTGGGAAGATCATCGCGTTTTTTCAACGGATCTTTGAAAAATTGGAAAGAAGTGGCGTTTTTCTTCATTTTCTCCTCGGATTCACTTTAACTGCGCTATTGGTATTTTTTGCCATCTTTTTAGCGAAGATTCCGTTACCACAACCTCTCCAATTCCTCTGGCATCTCTATCTACTCTTCTCCTCGATATCGATATGGAGCATGATTGGGCACGCAGAAAATTGCATCAAAAAAAGCTTTGATCCAGCAGAGGTGCAGAAAATAGTGAGCAGAGATACGAAAAAATTAAGCAAACCGCAACTCAGATCTGCGGTAATCGAATCTACTGCGGAGAATTTCGTGGATGGCGTTTTTGCTCCTCTCTTTTATTTCTCCCTCTTCGGAATTGTTGGCGCAGTCGTTTACAGAGCAATAAACACCGCGGACGCTATGATAGGCTACCGAGGGAGATATGAGTACTTCGGAAAAGTATCCGCGAAACTCGACGACGTTCTGAACTTCGTTCCAGCAAGGCTTTCACTTCTTTTCTTCGAAATCCTGAGGCGTGGAAGCTTTTTTTATGGACTGAAGAATAGGGTTAAGCTCAACGGGTGCACAATAACTGCGATGTCGTATGTGCTCGGCGTTAAACTCGAGAAACCCGGATACTACTCCCTTCCTGGCAGAGATCCGGAAGACTTCGACGTTGTAAGAGCCGTAAAATTATTCAAAGCTATCAGCTTGCTTTCGGTCGCTTTTTCTGCGCTCATAATTCTGCTGAAATCGACTATTTTCCCGCTTTGAAAAGTGGAAAAGACTTATATACTCTTGTGGAAAAGTGGGAGAAATCGAAAGGTGGTTTGAATGATAGATGAAGTCGTTCGAGAAAAGGCACTTGCGCTTGCTGAAGCGGTAAGAAATCTCGAAGAGTATCGAGAGTTTCTGGAAATGGAAAAGAATCTGAAAGCTGATAGCGAAGCCCAGGCAATGATAATGGAGTTCCAAAAGAAGCAACAAGATTTCGTTACCAAGCAGATGTCTGGAATCTTCGACAACGAGCTTCTAAGTGAGTTGACAGATCTCCAGTCCAAGTTGAATGCAAGGGATAGTGTTGTCATGTTCATCGAGTCATACAACAGGCTTCTCTCAGTCATTGGAGAGATTCTCGATCTCATAAGCGAAAGACTCGAGTTGGACGTTGGAGAGGTTTACAGAAGGTAAATCGGCTCATGTTTGTTGAGCTGATAGCCTTCTTTTTAGGCTTTCTCTCAATTTTTTCTCCCTGTGTTCTTCCCATAATCCCCGTGGTTTTCGGTGCGTCTCGAATGAGAATTACCGACACAATAGCTCTTTTTTTCGGACTAATCTCGGCCTTTTTAGCCCTAAGTGCAGTTTCGATCTTCGTTTCGCACTTTAAAGTTCTTGGGTATGCACTGCTCTTCTCGCTATCCATTTACTTGCTCGACGAAAGACTAGAACTTTTTTTGAGCAGAAGATTTTCCTCTCTTAGATTTCTCTCGAGAATTAAGCTCCCACCCTTTGTCTATGGGTTTTTCCTTGCGTTTTTCTGGCTTCCATGCGTCACGCCATTCGTGGGGATTGCAATCAGCTCTGCCGTGATAACTGAGAAGGCGTTAGAGATTTCGATGTCATTCACAGCCGGGGTTGCAAGCGCACTTGTTTTAATACTTTTCGCAGGAAAAAAGCTGAAACTTGGGAAAAAACTGAATTTCCACTGGGAAAAACTGAGAAAAGTCCTTGGGATCGCTGTTTTGTTTGTTGCAATCTACTTCGTGGGTTCAGAACTTTAGCGAAGTAATAATAACCAACGGCAAACTACACACTCTGAAAGAGAATAAAATAACGCCTATATAAGAATCTTTAAATTTCAAAAGCGCTAATCCATTTATGAGACTCTTCGTTGCTGTTGATGTCGATGAAGCCTTGAAGCCACGAATCGATCCACTGCTCTCGAAGCTTTCAGCACTCCAAGGAGTTAAGGCGGTCGAAAGAGAAAACTTGCACACAACCCTTATCTTTTTGGGCGAGGTCGAGGAGGGTAGAGTTAAGGAGATAAGCTCCGCACTTTCATACGTGCGCTTCAAGCCTTTTGAAGTTTCGCTCGTAGGAGTTGGGAAATTCCCAGAGAGAGGCGATGCAAGAGTTGTGTGGATAGGGATCGAAGACAACGGAAAGCTCGTTGAGCTTGCTGAAAAGGTTCATGCGGAGCTAAAAAAGCTTGGTTTCAAAAGGGACAAAGAATTCGTAGCCCATGTGACGGTTGCGAGGGTAAAAAGAAGGAACAAAGAGGTCGAGAAGGTAGTTAAGGAGTTCGAGAACTCTGAGTTTGGAAAAATGATCGTCGGGGATTTTAAGTTGAAGCAGAGTATTTTAAAACCTTCCGGACCAGTTTATAGGAATGTGGGGGTATTCAGATGTGATGAAAGAGATCCTGAATGAAGCTCTAAGAATTTCGACCCCAAGCGAAGAAGAAGTCGCAATTGCAAAGAGAGCCGAAAAAGTACTTCGTGAGCGCCTCAATAAGCTTGGCGTTGAGTATGTTTTCTTAGGCAGTTATGCACGCAATACTTGGCTTCGAAACAATTTGGAGATCGATGTCTTCATTTTCTTCCAAAGAGACGTGAAAAAAGAAGAGCTTGAACCGAGAATCGTTGAGCTTGGGAAAAAAGTTCTCGACGAGATCGAGCTAAGATACGCAGAGCATCCATACGTCCATGGAAGAGTAGCTGGAGTAGAAGTCGATCTTGTCCCTTGCTACAAGGTCGAGAGCGCTGAAAAAATAATTTCCGCGGTGGATCGAACTCCTTTCCACCACGAATGGCTAAAAGAGAGAGTAAAGGGGAAAGAGGCGGAGATAAGAATTTTTAAGCGGTTCTTAAAAGCTAACAACATCTACGGTGCAGAATACAAAGTTCGAGGCTTTTCTGGCTATCTCTGCGAACTCCTAATAGTTTTCTACGGTTCTTTCATCGATTGCATTAAGGGAGCGACGAGTTGGACGAGAAGAACAGTAATAGATGTTAAGAATGGGAAAATCCGCAGTGGGGAGAGCTTTTTTGTTGTCGATCCAGTCGATGAGAAAAGGAACGTTGCAGCGAATCTGAGCCTGGACAACTTGGCGAAGTTCGTTCACCTCGCAAGGATGTTTTTAAAAAGTCCGAGCATAGATTTTTTCATCCCAAAACAGAGAAAAGTCGATGCAAATACTCTGGAATCCGCGATGGAGCAAAGAAATACCGAGATCATCGCTGTAGAGTTCGAAAAACCGAGAATAGTCGAAGACAATCTTTATCCACAGCTCGAAAAGGCAGCAAGAAGACTTTTTGAAGCGCTGAAAAGAGAGGGTTTCGAGCCGATGAGATTCGATTTCTTCGCTGGAGAGAA
>Ga0105162_1000765_pt1 | contig 19693 bp, 20 predicted proteins | sample JNZ201metaG_FD_81532 | JGI IMG/M metagenome (GOLD analysis project Ga0105162, IMG submission 81532) | Hot spring microbial communities from Jinze hot spring, China to study Microbial Dark Matter (Phase II) - JNZ 20120812A | ecosystem: Environmental > Aquatic > Thermal springs > Hot (42-90C) >...
GGTTGTCACAGAGGAGGGCGCGACTTTTCTTCACGCGGGGAAGCTTCTCGAGGAAAAAGTTAAGCAGGTACTAGAGGAAGCCCTACCCCGCTGAAAACCCTCAAGCTATTCCTCCTTTTTTCTCTCTCGTGCTCTAGGGCTAGCGCAGCGCAGCACCGCCTCCGCGCGGGTGAAGGTTTAAAACTGCGGCTTGGAGCCGGTGAGCGTGACGTTCAGCGCCTCGGGGCGCACGGTGCTCATGAGGCTGAGGGGTGGCTGGCTCACCCTCTACACGGGCTTCGCAGCCACGGGGTGAAGCTCGTGGAGGGTGCTCTTCGAACGGTGCGCGGAGAATCGCTCATGAGTTTCAGCAGAGTTCTACCCTGCTTATGATTTAAGGATCTTATTCGTATCCCGAGCACGGGTGACCGCTATAGCGGGCAGCGGTAAAAGCTGCGATGAGAGGTTAAGAGAGATATCGGTAGTTTTCGTGGAACCTCTCTACGACCAGAACGTAGGGTACCTTGCCAGATGTATGAAGAACTTCTGCTTCGAGAGGCTTATTGTCGTTAGGCCGCGCTGCGAGCTCGGGATAGAGGCTAGGAAGTACGCGATGCATGCAGCGGAGATCGTGGAAGCCGCGTTCATTGTCGATAGCTTTGAGGAAGTGGTGAAGAGCCATGACCTGGTGGCTTGCAGCACAGGTGTGAAGGGTAGCGGGGCGCTCAGAAGGTACTTAACCCCGAAGGAGCTTGCTAGCTTGCTGGTCGAGGCGAGTGGGCGTAAGGCGCTGGTTATAGGCAGAGAAGATATCGGCCTGACGCGCGAGGAGCTCTCAGCCTGCGACGTCATCGTCACTATAGATGCGAATCCCGCCTACCCATCTCTGAACGCTTCGCACGCGGCTGCCATCCTTCTGTACGAGGTTTTCAACGCAGCCGCAAGCCCTGCTCCTTACAGGCTGGAGCGTCCCGCGAGAGATGAGCTAGATGCTTTCTTCAGGACTCTCAGGAGGCTTGGCGAACTGCTAGGTTACGATGACCAGCGCATCAGAGGAAGCGAGCTAGTAGTGAAGAGATTTCTCTCGGAAAGCAGAGTATCTAAGGCTGACCTGAGAGTCCTCTTCGGTTTCATGGGAGATAGCGCAAGAGTTATTGAGAGGCTGCTTAGAGAGAGGCAGGGCGCTGCGAGCAAGTAACCATGCAGTGACCGGTGGTGGGGGAATGTACCAACCTGCGCTGACCGGGGTGGTTGCAGCTGCTGTCGGCTACCTGGTGGTGAAAGTGGTGGCGCCTCACATGCTTCGCTATCTCAAGTCTAGGGGGATAGTCAGGCCCGATGCGCACAAGCCCGGCAAGCCAGAAGTCGTTCACGCAGGTGGTGTAATCATCTTCATAGGGGTGTTGAGCGGTCTTACCGCCTGGCTTGTTTTGCAAGGGTTAAGCGCTTCGTTCCTGAAGGGCCTAGTTGTGATGAGTGCTGCAGCTGTTTGTTTCGGTGTAGGGCTAGTCGACGATCTGAAAGTTCTTGGAGGTTTAACTAAAACCGCTCTAACTATCTTAGGGATAGTTCCCATAGCACTTACCGCCCTCCTGGACCCCCATCTGATAAACTGGGGGAGGCCTGCTCTCCCCGTTATAGGGCAGCTCAGAATCACTCTGATCTACTGGATCCTCCTACCACTAGCCGTTGCGGGCCCCGCGAACGTAGTTAATATGCTGGATGTTCTCAACGGGATCACACCTGGGACGATGCTCGTCGCCTTCTCCACTCTAGCCTTGATCTCCGCCTTTCTAGGAAGAGAAACCGCGCTCATACTCTCCCTGCTTCTCGTCGGGGTGCTAGCGGCTTACTACCCGTACAATGCGTACCCAGCCAGGGTTTTCAACGGCGATAGCGGTAGCCTCTTCCTGGGAGCCTTGCTTGGTGGATTAGCTGTGGTGGAGCACCTCGAGTTCATTGCACTAACACTGCTTCTCCCGCACGTCGTAAACGGCTTCATGGTGCTCGTCAGCTTTAGAGGCTTCAGGGAGCATCGCACCGTTCCCGAGCGGCCGGTGATCGTTGAGCCCGACGGCACTCTGCGGGCTAGTAGGAGCCCCAAAGCCCCGCTCACCTTAACCAGGCTAGCGCTGTTAATCGGAGGGGATGGGAGAGAGGAGGAAGTGGTAAAGCTGTATATTCTGCTTGAACTCACGGTCGCTGCACTTGCTCTGCTCTCAGCCTTTCTCATGCTCTGAGGCGAGCTTCCATGAAGGTTGCTAAAGCGTGGTTCTGGTTGTCTCTCATGGCATCTTCCGCCTGGCTCGCTATCATAATTCTAGTGTACTTCCTCGAGATGTTGCTCTCAGCCTTCAGAGACCCCTTGCTAAGAGCTCTGCTGGGTCTCGTGCTATTTCTCGCCTGGCTCGTCTTCATGGCGCTTAGCGTTGAGGTGGTAAGAGCCCGTATCGGCAGCAGGAATCTTCTTCCAGAGAAGCGTGCTTGAGAGCTTAACGCCACCTTCGTGTAAGATGACCTCGACGGAGTGTATTTTAAGAGGTTTTAACCCGCGAAGCCGCCTCACCAAGTTGACTGCAAGAGCGCCGGCCAAGGTCTCTTCACTCACGAATATGCAGTCCAGCTCCGGGTCTACTACCGCAGGTCCGTAAGCATCGTCTATAGGGACTACCTCCACCACCACCTCGGGGTTCACTGTGAGAACGTAAAGAAGTACTGAGAGTGCTCTCAGCTCGAAGGGCTCGACCGGGTGCGTCTTCCTGCTCTGAGCGTACTCGTCGCTAGTCACACCTATAAGGAGCCGCTCGCTATTCAGGGCAGCGTAGCTTAAGAGGAGCCTATGACCCCTGTGGAGCAGCGAAAACGTACCTCCTACAGCGCCCTTCCTGCAGTCCTTCACCCTGAGCCGAAGAACTTCACGCAGGGAGGGAGATATCTTTTCCTTAACAAGTTTAAGCCGTCATGAACACCGTTATCACTGGCCATGAAGTAGACAGATTTTTCTTAGAGTGTAAAGAACAGGGTGTGTCAGCCGATGCCCAGCAGGATGTACGAAGTGAGGTGGCACGGCCGAGGAGGTCAGGGTGTTGTGACGTCCAGCGAGCTCCTTGCCCTCGCAGCGCTGCGGGAGGGTAAGGCGGTTTACCACGCGCCGGAGTTCGGACCTGAGAGAAGAGGAGCCCCGGTGAGAGCTTACACCCGCATAAGCGAGGAGCTCATAGAACTGCACTCCGGCATTTACTCTCCGGACGCGGTCGTGGTTATAGATCCGAGCCTGCAGAAAGAGGTCCCGCTGATCACTCAGGGCCTTAAAGAGGGCGGTTTGATCGTTGTGAACGCTAAGGTCCCGGACGGGCAGCTAGTAGAAGCTGCGAGAAAGTTCTCCGCTATCCTGTGGTACGTCGACGCCTACGGTATAGCGATGGAGATCTTCGGGAGGCCTTTGTACAACACTCCCATGCTGGGCGCTTTCGTGAAAGCCAGCGGACTAGTCGGCATAGATACTGTGCTCGAGGTGGTGCGCGAGAGGTTCGGCAGGGACCCTAAGCTGGCGGAAATGAATATTGAAGCGGTGACGAGGGGCTACGAAAGGGTGAAGAAGTATGGGTGAGTTTAACCCGAGAAGCTGGAAAGACCTGCCAGTGGGCAACGTTATTCCTCTGCCGAAGACAAGCCTCCAGTTTAAAACAGGCAACTGGCGGGCGATGAAACCGGTGCTTCACGAGGAGAAGTGCATAAGGTGCTTGTTATGCTGGGTTCACTGCCCTGAACCCTCCATCGAGAGGCATGAAGGTGACCGGGTCACGATAAACTACGATTTCTGCAAGGGCTGCGGTATCTGCGCTAACGTTTGCCCCGTACACGCCATCGAGATGGTCATGGAGGGGTGATAAGGGTTGTCGAGAGGAAGACTTGTCGGGATGAACGGCGACAGAGCGGTCGCGTACGCGGTTAAGCAGGCGAAGGTAGACGTGATATCGGCTTACCCGATAACACCGCAGACGATTATCGTAGAGTCCCTAGCGGAGTACGTAAACAACGGAGAGCTCGACGCAGCCTATATCCCGGTCGAGAGCGAGCACAGCGCTCTCTCAGCCGCTGTAGGCGCTTCGCTGGCTGGTGCACGAGTATTTACGGCGACGAGTAGCCAAGGCTTGGCATTCATGTGGGAGATACTCTGGATAGCAGCGGGGCTCAGAACGACCATCGTGATGGCTATGGGTAACAGGGCATTATCGCCCAACATCAACATCCACTGCTCGCACGACGATGCGTACGCTGCTCGGGATACGGGGTGGATGCAGTTCTTCGCTGAGAACGTTCAAGAAGCGTACGACCTCACACTGATGGCCTTCAGGATATCGGAGGATCACCGCGTACTTTTCCCGAGCATAGTCAACCTGGATGGCTTCATCCTCACGCATGCCGCAGAGGGTCTAAGGGTTCTAGAGGATCGCGACGTAGATGAGTTCTTACCGCCGAAGAAGCCCGTGAACGCTATCGACCCTGAGAGGCCGATGACCTACGGAGCACTGGACTTGATCGACTGGTATATGGAGCACAGGAAGTTCCAGTTCGAGGCGTTCGAGTCTACAAGGCCTGTAATCAAAGAGGTCTTCGAAGAGTACGGTGAGTTTACTGGGAGAAGTTACTCCCCAGTAAAAACCTTCAATACTGAGGGTGCGGAGGTAGTTCTCGTCGCCTTAGGGTCTTCCGCGGGCACGCTGAGGCACGCCTCCCGCGAGCTAGCAGCGGAGGGGAAGAAGCTAGGGGTTGTGAGCTTAACGCAGTACAGACCTTTCCCGGTGGATGAGATTAGGAGGGCGCTGAGCGAGGCCTCAGTTGTCGGAGTTCTTGACAGGAGCTTAAGCTTCGGAAGCCCAGCACCGCAGCTTTTCGCAGACATCGCCTCAGCTCTGTACTCCGCGAAGAGAAGGCCTCTGCTCTTCAGCGCTGTCTACGGACTAGGCGGCAGAGATTTTACTCCGCAGCACGCTAGAGAGTTGTTTAGCTTCGCCCAAGAAGTCTTGAGAAAAGGTGAGGCTCCTCAGAGGAGCATCTGGATAGGGTTAAGGGAGGGGTGAGGTTGGAGTGAGCACCGGCGTGATTAGGTCCCTGAAAGAGATACCTAAAGAGGAATTTTTCGCTCCGGGTCACAGGCTTTGCGCTGGTTGCGGGGCGACACAGGTTATTAGGTTCGCTCTCAAGGCTGTTCCAGGACCTAAAGTCGTCGTTAACGCGACAGGCTGCGTGGAGGTTTCTACCACTGTTTTCCCGTACACAAGCTGGGGCGTCCCCTGGGTTCACGTAGCATTTGAGAATGCGCCGGCAGTGGCTAGCGGTATAGAGGCGGCGTTCAAGGTACTTGAGCGCAAGCAGGGGGTAAGGAGGCCGAAGATAATCGTGCTAGCGGGTGACGGCGGAACCTTCGACATTGGTTTCCAGGCGCTGAGCGGCGCGCTGGAGCGAGGGCACGACTTCATGTTCATCTGCTATGACAACGAAGCTTACATGAATACAGGTATCCAGAGGTCGGGTGCCACTCCGAAGGGTGCACACACGACTACAAGCCCTGCCGGCAGGGTTATTCCAGGCAAGCTAGAGAGGAAGAAAAACCTGGTTGAGATAGCGATAGCTCACGGCGTAAGGTACGCTGCAACGATGAACCCAGCGTACCCTGTCGACATGTACAACAAGATAGCTAAGGCTGCCAGCTTCCAGGGACCCACAGTGCTCCACTACTATTCCCCCTGCCCTACTGGGTGGTACTTCGACCCCTCAAGGAGCATTGAGGTTGCTCGGCTGGCTGTGCAGACCCGGATATGGCCGCTTTACGAGTACGAGGATGGGAGGTATAGGATCACGGTGCCGGTAAAGGAGCCGAAGCCCATCGAGGATTACTTCAAGCTTCAGGGACGCTTCAGGCACTTACTCGAGCCCGAGAACAGGTGGCTTCTCGAGGAGATCAAAAGAGAAGTTGAGGAGAACTGGAATAGGCTGGTAAAGCTCTCCCAGATTTCGCAGTAAAGCGATACGTTTTTTCTTACCTTGCGCTTTTCCCCGCTAGTTGAGAGGTGGTTCTGTGGAGCTCGAGACAGCTCGCGCCGTATTCAGGGAGATGTGCTACAACTGCGGCGGCGCTATAACCGACTACAGGTTATCCCTAAAGCTTCCTTGTGGAAAGTGTCTCGAGGAGATTCCTGAAGAGCTGAGCAGAGGGGCGCAGGCAGACTTGTACTTCATAGCATCTGAGCTGGAGAAACGCGGCAAAGCTGGAGGGGTTAAAGAGCTGGTAAAGGTTCGGGAATCCCTCGAAAGGTTCTCCAGTTTTTTCGAAGAAGTCGTAGGTAGCAAACCTTGGTCGGCTCAGAGGACCTGGGCATTGAGGGCGCTACGAGGCAATAGCTTCGCCATTCTCGCGCCTACTGGTGTGGGTAAGACGATGTTCGGCATGGTGTTATCCCTTTACCTGGCCCGCCAGGGAAAGAGGTGCTATATGATCTTCCCGAATACCGCGCTTCTGACGCATGTTCACAAGAGGATATCGGAGCTCGCGAGGCGAGCCGGCGTAGGTGAGGAGGTCATAGTAGCCTACCACGCGGGGCTATCGAAGAGTGAGAAGGAGAACATCCTCCAAAAGGTAGCTACGAGAAATTTCAGCATTCTTCTATCCACGCCGCACTTCCTGCAAAGGAACTTCGAACTGCTTAGCGGAATTGCATTTGACTTGATATTTGTTGATGACGTGGACTCCGTTCTTAAATCTTCTAAAGGAATCGACAAGCTCCTACTCCTCTTAGGCTTCGCTAGGGAGGATGTTGAGAAAGCTATGGAGCTCATTTACACCAGGCTAAAGTTGGCAGCAGCCTTACGGCGCGGTAGCCCGCCCGGCGAGTTAGCGGAGAGAGTTCGGGCTTTAGAAGAGGAAGTTAGGAAGGCAGCGAAGAGTAAGCACGGCATCCTCCTGGTTTCCACGGCAACGGGGAGAGCGCGGGGTTTGAGGGTGCGTTTATTCCGGGAGCTGCTCGGCTTCGAGGTGGGCAGTAGGAGCGAGCAGCTCCGCAACGTTGTCGACACTTACGTGCTTGCCCAGGGGGAGGGGTTGGTAGAGGAAGTAGCCCGCCTATCTTCCCGACTAGGGAGGGGGGGTTTGATCTTCGTGCCTCTGGGGACGGATGAGAGTACTCTCAACAGCTTGCTGGATGCGGTGCGCGCCAGAGGTTTAAAGGTGGAGCTCGTTCGGGGGAGGCTGAAAAAACAGGTTCTTGGAGACTTTGAGGAAGGGAGGCTGGACGTTCTGGTAGGCACTGCAAGCTACTACGGGCTCTTGGTGCGCGGGCTCGACATGCCTCACGTAGTGAAGTACGTTATCTTCGCAGGAATCCCGCACTTTAAGCTGAAGACGGATGTGACTCTCCTGACTCCTGTAAGGCTTCTGCAGCTAGCGTCGAATGTCGCTCAGATAGCGGAGAAGGAGGATCGCTCCGAGATGGAGAGACTGATCTCAGCGGTGCGCAGAGCGCTTCTCGCATTGGAGCCGCACCAGTACAGGGCCCTAATGGAGGCTCTGAAGCGAGGGGAAGAGCTCCCAAAACTGGCTGGGATTTTACGAATTATTAAGAGATTGCAGGAACTCGTGAGAAAGTATCTTGAGTCTAAAGAGCACCTCTATAAGCTAGTAGCGGAAACTTCTGCTATGCTGACTCAAGAAAATGGTGTGCTATACCTCATAATTCCCGACATTTTAACATACATCCAAGCGTCTGGAAGGTCCTCGAGACTGTACACGGGAGGAATCTCGAAAGGTTTATCAGTACTTGTTGCCGATAACGAGGAGCTTCTTAAGAAGTTCATCAAAGCTTCGAGAACTTTCCTCGGAGACGGCGAGTGGGTTCAGCTAGCTGAGCTTAACCTAGATGCTCTGATCAGAGAGATAACTGAAGAGAGAGAGCGCATAAGAAGGATCATCAGGGGGGAGAGTAAGCCGGAGGAAGTCAGCGAGCTTCTCAGAACAGCCCTGGTAGTTGTGGAAAGCCCCACTAAGGCTAGAACTATAGCATCGTTTTTCGGCAGACCTTCGAGGCGTAGGATAGGTAGGTACGTGGTCTACGAGGTTACTACGGGTAACTATCAGCTCCAGATAGCAGCCTCGATGGGGCACATTTTCGACCTGATAACAAGCATGTTCAATTTCGACGGAGTGGAGGATGTTTTCGGCGTACTGACAGAGCGGGAACGCGGCCTCTTCGTTCCAGTTTTCACAACAATAAAGAGGTGCCTAAGCTGCGGGAGGCAGTTCACGGACTACCGGGAAGAGAGCGGTGCGGGGAGATGCCCCTACTGCGGAAGCACCACTATACTCGACAAAGCCGAGATAGTGAGCTTCCTTAGAAGCCTCGCCGCGGAGGTTGATGAAGTACTGATAGCCACCGACCCAGATACCGAGGGAGAGAAGATCGCCTGGGATATCGCGGTCACGCTTAGCCCCTACGCGCGGAGCATTAAGAGGATAGAGTTTCACGAAGTCACGAGGAAGGCATTCGAAGAGGCTTTGAAAAATCCGCGAGAGATTAACACGAGAATGGTTGAGGCGCAGCTGGTGAGAAGAATTGAGGACAGGTGGATAGGTTTCGCTCTGAGTAAGGCGCTGTGGAAGGAGTTCGGGATGGATTGGCTTTCAGCGGGGAGAGTTCAGACCCCAGTGCTGGGATGGGTTATCTCGCGTTACAGGGAGGTATCGAAGAGCATTAGACCTGTCTTCACGCTTGAGCTGGAGCCGACCTTCAGGCTGCTTGTCGACAATATGAAGCTTGACGGCAAAAAACCTAGCGAGGTCAAGGATGAGCTCCTGGGCAGCGAAGTTCGAGTGACAAGCATCGCTACCCAGGAGAGGGAGATTCACCCACCGCCCCCCTTCACAACGGACACCATGCTCCGAGAGGCTAACAGGCTCTATGGTTTCAGCGCTGATGAGGTAATGCGGCTTGCACAAGATCTATTCGAGATGGGTCTGATCACCTACCACAGGACTGACAGCACCCATGTTTCAGAAGCGGGCATAGCTGTCGCGAGGGCTTACTTGATGGAGAAGCTCGGGGAAGAGTACTTCTGGCCGAGAAGGTGGGGGGAGGCTGGTGCTCACGAGTGCATAAGACCTACTCGACCTTACGACGCTGAAACACTGCTAGGGTTGATTAGGCAAGGGTTGCTGCAGCTTCCAGTACAGTTGAGCAGAGAGCACTTGCAGCTTTACAGTTTGATCTTCAGGAGATTCATGGCGAGTCAGATGGCGCCTTCTAGGGTAAAAGAGGAGAAGCTGAGGGTCGAGGGTCTGTACTTCGAGAAGGAGGTTCACCGAGTTGCTGAGATTCTCTTCGACGGGTTCGCAAGACTCCTTCCACTCGGGAAGCCTGTTCCTCTTCAGCCTGGCGTGTATAAAGTTGTCAGAGTGGAGTACAGGAGAAGGCCCACTCTGCCGCTGTATACCCAGGCAGACCTCGTGGGGCTCATGAAGGAAAGGAAGCTAGGCAGGCCGTCAACTTATGCTGAGATAGTCAAGAAGCTGCTAGCCCGGAATTACGTGCTCCCTGTGAAGAGAGGCAAGCTTGTTCCCACGAAGCTGGGGGTAAAGGTCTACGAATACCTTGCAGGGAACTACGGGCAGCTAGTATCTGAGGAGAAGACGGCGGAGGTTCTCGAGAAGATGGATCTCGTGGAGCAGGGTTTAGCTAACTATAAGGAGGTGCTGGCAATGTTTTACGACGAGCTCGTCGCGGTGATTCGGCGGCTATGAGCAGGGGCTTATTCATCGGCAGGTTTCAACCCTTTCATAAGGGGCACCTCGAGGCTGTTAAGTGGATACTGGAAAGAGAAGAAGAACTTGTCATAGGCGTAGGTAGCGCACAGTACGCCTATCTCCCGAAGAACCCTTTCACCGCTGGCGAGAGGCTCCTTATGATATGGAGCTCACTCAAGGTGGAGGGGCTACTGGATAGAGTCATTATCACGCTGATACCTGATACGGACTCCGTACACTTTCTCTGGCCAGCCTACGTTGAAATGGTGAGCCCTAAGTTCGACAGAGCATACAGCAACGATCCCTTAACGCAAGCTCTTCTTAGAGAGCGCGGGTACGAAGTTGTCGGAGTACCGCTGAAAGAGAGAGAGGTCCTTTCTGGCACCCATGTGAGGAACCTTATGGCCCAAGGGGATGAGGATTGGAGAAAACTCGTCCCAGAAGCTGTTGCGAAGATCCTTGATCAGATAGGGGGAGAGGGTAGAGTAAGGACTATTTATAAACTGCATGGTCTTCTCTAAGCTTAAAGGGCCCGGCGGCGTCCCCGCAAAGTGGCCGGCAGGCCGTGGACCCGAGCCGGCACCTGGCTCCGACCAGCCTTCCCGTGAACATGCCCTGCCGGCCTTAGGGCTGCTCCCTCCCGGGCCTAACCCGGTTCGGCCGTACCCCCTGAGCCTCCCCTACAGGAGGCTCGGCGGGACAGAGCATCCCACGGGGGCCGGCTTCATCGAAGGTGCGTCAGCGCGGGCACCCACGGCCTACCCGGCGCCTCTGCGGGTTAACGCCCCCCGCCCTCAGCCCGTTTGCGGTTACAGGGGAGGGCTGGCCCCCCGGGGCTTAACCCGCCGGGCCCTTTAAGCTACTGAAGAGGAGAGCATAAAAGATTTCGCCATGCTTGAGCTATCTGGAGATGGAACAGGGCGGGAGGGCGAGAGGATGTACAAGCTGGTGACGATCGAGGACATTGTCGATATTCCGCCTCACTTGTTCGGAAAACAGCTAGAAGAAGCAGCGCTAGAGGTCCTGAGGGAAACTTACGAAGGAAGGGTTGTCGAGGGCGTAGGCCTCGTGATTTCCGTGCTTAGTGTAGAGGTATCCCCTGAAGGGTACCTTACCTTCGGGGATCCTAGCTCTTACCACGAGTGTAGGTTTGTTGCGCTAGTGTACAATGCTATTCCCAACGAGGTTGTTGAGGGCGAGGTTGTTTTAGTTGAAAACATAGGGCTGACGGTCAGGCTAGGTGTGATAGACGGCTTCGTTCACCGGTCGCAGGTGTTCCCAACCAAGGACGTTATATATGATCGAGACCAGGGGGTGGTTATAGCAGAGAGCGGCAAGCGAGTCATAAGAAGAGGTGACATCGTTAGAGCGCGAGTTACTGGCGTGAGCTACGACGAGCTCAAAGGTATTCTCAGGGTAAGGCTTACTATGCGAGCCCCCTATCTCGGCAGGCTAGACCATATTCGCGAGATGATAGAGAAGAGGAAGGAGGCTGATAAGAGTGAGTAAGCGGAAGCTTCCCCTAAAAGCCTGCGTCAAGTGCAGGTTTCTCGTGGAAGAGGATGTCGAAACGTGTCCTAGCTGCGGAAGCAGAGAATTTACCGACAACTGGGAGGGTTTGATCGTCGTTCTGAACGAGCAGAGCGTTGCTGCTAAAGTGCTTGGAATCCAGAGGAAAGGGTTCTACGCCCTAAAGGCTAGGTGAAAAGCTGCTTGGAGCCGCAGAGGCTAGAGCTTAGAAGAGAGATGCTGAAAGTTCACGTCGAGGATCTCTCCCTTGACGAGGTAGTAGAGAACTTCGGAGAAGCCATGAAAGTCTTCAGCAGGATTGGGGGCTTCTCTCTACGGTACTTACAGAGAGCTGTTGAAATCCTCGATGAAGCATACAGTAAGAACTGCGCTCTTATCTTGTCATTTCCAGCAAATATAGTGGCGACCGGTCTGCGGGGCCTCCTCGCTGATGTGATCGCTAAGGGCTTCTGTAGAGCCGTGGTTACAACTGGGGGGACTTTTGACCACGATATAGCGAGAGCTACTGGGGGAAGGTACTACGTTGGCGACTTCGAACTCGACGATGAAATGCTGCGGGAGCTTGGCTTGCACCGGCTTGGGAATATACTCATCCCGCTAGAGCACTACGGTCCCTTAATAGAGTCGTTCGTACACAGACTGCTCAGCGAGCTTTCCCGGGTTAAAACTTCATGGTCGCCCAGCGAACTGGCTTACGAGTCCGGAAGGAGGCTAGAGGATCAGAAGTCAATCCTTAGAGCTTGTTCTAGGAAGGGCGTACCAGTCTTTTCACCTGGTCTGGTGGACTCGGCTTTCGGCACCGCGGTCTATACTTTCAACGAAAGGGCAAGGGCTTCCTCGGAGCTGCGGGGAATAGTTCTCGATACGGTTGCGGACATGGCGAAGATCGCAGAAATTGTGTACGAGGCGGACTGCCTGGCCGGCTTGATGCTCGGAGGAGGAATATCTAAGCATCACGTGATCTGGTGGGCTCAGTTCCGGGGCGGCCTTGACTACGCTGTCGCCGTTACGTCTGCTCCTGAGTGGGATGGCTCCCTATCCGGGGCGAGAACCAGAGAAGCTATAAGCTGGGGGAAGATTAAGCCGTCCGCGAAACATGTGACGGTTCCGGGGGATGCCACACTTCTTTTACCCATAATTCTGGGCGCTGTGGCCAAGCGCCGGCTACCTTAGTGGAAAAGCTCGGGATGCTCCAGCCGCAGTCTATCGAAAAAGCTCGTCAAGGTAAATTTCACCGACTCTTCCCCCAGCAAGCCCGTGTTGATGACTAAATCTGCCACGCTGTAGTCGCGGACATCAAGGCCATAGTACTTCCAGGCTCTTTCCCGGTTGCTTTTCTCTCTTTTAACAAGCTCTTCAAGTGCCTCGCTAAAGCTTTTCGAATCCCTGACGGCTATACGCCTAGCTCTCACCTCCAGAGGGGCATCGAAAATTATCTTGGCATGCGCTATGCTTCTAAGCACCCAGACGGCTAGGTGGCCCTCGATAACAACACCTCCTTTGAGAGCCTCTCTAAGAGATCTTTCTTCTATCAGAAAGTCGATGTCCTCCTCTATCTCTGCTACACGGTGAAACTCGACTAAATCGTACCCTCTCTCGCGCGCTATTTCCCGGAAGAGAGCACCTCCTGAAACGTAGCGTAGCCCGTACCGCTCGGCTAAGAACTTTGCGTAAGTAGTTTTACCGCTTCCAGGAGTACCGCTAATCGCTACGATTATGCATGCCATTAAACTGCTCAACCCGAGAGAGCTCTAGCAGCGCGCTTTAAGCCCAGAGATAGGCACTTGTGGCATAAGTAGCCTCCGAAAGGCCTGGTGGGAGGCTTAAGCCCCTTCCTCTCCTCCCTAGCTGTGACTTTGGGAAAACCGCTTAAAGGCCTGCCGCACGAAGCGCACTTAGGGTAATCATGCTTCTTGTCGAGGATGCGGAGCACAAGTCTCCCTCCGGGCGTGCGGACAAGCTTCCTTTTCTTCGTCCTAGACCTTTGGGAGGGGCGCACCATAGCTTATCTCCTCGCGCTCTGAGAGCAGGGATGCTTTAAATATTTCTCCTATTCAGCGAGCACTGAGCTCTAATGGAGAAGCGGATCGTGGGCTGGGTGTCTAACTTAAAGGTGCTTGGCCGCATATCGTTCCTTGAAGTCATCGACGACTTATCCGTGAAACCCTTAACCGTGGTTGTCAAGAGAGATGAAGTGCCCGAGGAGACTTGGAGGACTGCGGTGAGCCTGAAGCTTGGCAGCGCTGTGAGGGTGATCGGCCGAGAGCCCGAGAAGGTAATAAGCATGAAGGGGAGAGAGCTCCACGCGGTGAAGGTAGAGGTTCTCTCGGAGCCGCAGGCTCTTCTGCCCTTGGACCCGACGGGTAAAACTCCTGCGAGTTTTGACGCTTACATCGACTACAGGTACCTGTCTCTGCGGCTGCCGAGGTTTAGGGCGCTTTTCCTGGCCAGAAGCGCCCTGATGAGCTACACGAGGGAGTATTTCTCGTCGAGAGGTTTCCTCGAAGTGAATACTCCGAAAATCGTTGGTGCTGGTGCTGAGGGTGGTGCAACTCTCTTCACGGTGGAATACTTTGAGAGGAAGGCTTACCTGTCTCAAAGTCCTCAGCTGTACAAGCAGATGCTTATGTGCGGAGTTCCCAGAGTATTCGAGATAACCCCTTACTTCCGAGCCGAGAAGTTCAATACCGTTAGGCACCTTAACGAGAGCTGGGGCCTCGACGTTGAGATGGCCTTTATAGATGGGATGGAAGAGGTCCTGGATTTACTAGAGGATTATCTAAAGTATGTTGTCCGCAGGCTCAACGAGGATCTCGGCGAAGTTCTCCGAGAGCAGGGGTTTAACCTGCTTCCTCCGCTCAGCAGTGTACCGCGCATTACTTATGAGGAAGCAGTTAAGCTGCTAAATCAGCTAGGTGTCAACGTCAGCTTCGGTGAGGATCTGGACAGTAATTCCGAGAAGGTTCTCGGCGAGTACATGGAAGGAAGAGGCAATCCCGCGTATTTCATAATTAGGTACCCTTGGGAGGCTAAGCCATTCTACATCATGAGGAGTGCGGGCGGGCTCAGCGAGTCCTTCGACCTGGACGTTAGAGGCATAGAGGTCGCATCCGGGGGGCAGAGGGAGCACCGCTACGAGGAGCTGTTAAAGAACATCGAGGACAAAGGACTGCGGAAGGAGGAGTTCTCGTTCTACTTGGAGGCCTTCAGGTACGGCATGCCTCCTCACGGAGGTTTCGGACTTGGCCTAGATAGACTGCTGATGACGATCCTCGGAGTTTCGAATATACGTGAAGTCGTCCTTTTCCCGAGGGATCGCTACAGGCTAGTGCCGTAGAGGGTCAATGGTGCACGCCGACGAGCTCAAAGCTAGGAAAGCTTTGCTTGCAGGACGCGTAAAGCGCATTAGACTCTGCGATCCTACACCTAGGGATACTCCGCTGTTCGCCGTGCTCAGCGCTGGCAGAACTTACCATCACGTCGTGGTGCCCGGGCGCTACTGCTCGTGCCCCGATTTTCTTTTCTCAGTCGTGATAAGAAGAGTTAAGGAGAAGTGCTACCACATGCTAGCCGTCGAGAAGGCGCTGAGAAGCGGTATCGCGATTGAGGAAGAGTGCTGGACTGCCGAGAAGCTAGCCAGGGAGCTGCTTAAAGCTATGGGTGGTCGGCTTTGAGCCTAGAGGATGAGGAGAAGCTTGTAAGGAGGGTTTTAGAGGCCAAGCCGGGGCTCACGCGCGAGGAGCTTGAGAAGCTCGTCGAGGCCAAGATACAGGAGTTTGGAGGGATAATCGGCAGAGATGCCGCGCTGCTCTTAGTGGCAAAAGAGCTAGGAGTACCGGTTTCACGCGAATTTGCTCCGCGGTCTTTAGCCATGCTCCGCATACGAGACCTAGCAGCAGGCTTTCGAGGAGTAGACCTAGAAGGGGTTATACTCGCGAAAACCGCTGTAGCACTTACGAGGGAAGGTAAACCCTACGCGCGCTTCCTCCTTACGGATGAGGAGAGTGCGATATGGGGCGCCGCTTGGGGTGATGTAGCCCACGAGATCGCTAAGGTTAGAATCTTCTCGAAAGTTCTGCTCCGCAGGGCATCTGTTGTGAGGCGCAGAGGGAGGCTTGAGCTAGCCCTAACGCAAGGGTCACAGATTGAAGTAAGAGGAGAACTGAGCTTAGAGTCTGCTATCGAGCTGTTGTCGAGGTTTAGAGCAAAGGTCGACGTACTCGTGTTCAAAGAGAGTGCTGAAAGCCCGCGGGGTAAGGTCATACTCTGCTTGGACAGGCAGTGCAGACCCGTTGGAGTGCTCCTCGCTCCTGGCAGTGAATTCTCCGCATCATCGAAGGGTATTATCGTTTCGAACTACTTCGAAGAGCGTCTCGGAGAGCTGAGGGTTCTCAAGTGTAATAACAGGTGCGTTGTAGAGCCTTTGAGGGAAACTCCTAACATAGCGTGCCGCGATGATCCTTTCGCGGGAGTTTCTGCGCGAGGCAGCGTAGCCTGTTACCTGCTTTTCAGGAGATCTGGGGGGAAAGTTCTCCTCATCGGCGAGAAGGGGGAGGTCTTCGAGCTCCTCGTACCTTCCGATCAACAGCTCGTCGATATCGGGAAATTGCTGAACAGTGAAGTCGAGATACTAGGGGTGTACAAGAGCGGTGTCAGCCTAAGAACCACACCATTAACGGTAGTCAAGGTCTTATCCAGCTCCCGGAAGGACGCTGATTACAGCAGAGGGTACTTGCTCGCTGCTACGGAGGCAATCGAGCTCGAGGCCTCCCTCGTTTCACTAAAGCTTAAGCATAGATGCGTGGAAGGCTCACCTCTTTACCAGGTTACTGCGTGGGTCGACGATGGCACGGCGAATATGCAGGCTATCTCGAATTCTGCGAAAGTACTGCAGAAGCTTTACGGTGTGGACGAAGCTTCGCTGTGCGACACGGATCCCGAAGCTATAGCCTCGATTGCGAACTATGTAAACGAAGAGCTGGCGGGGACCGATGTTGCGCTACGGGGGCAAGTAATAGGGTCTGCGAACAGGCTGATTGTAGTGCATGACTTAGACATACTTTTCTAACACCCGTTCATCGGCTCCGCGCCGGTACTCATTTCTCATGGGGTACGGCCGCCTTAAAGCGGCCCACTCGCCCACTTTCAGCGCCTTATCGCCGGAGAGTCGCCTGGCAAGTGGGGTTTGAGAGTTGATGCTCGGAAACTGCTGCATGCCGCGGTTAGGGATGTGGTCTTCTTTAACCTGGCTGGCAACTTGCTGCAGTATCACAGCTTGCTAATCGCTGAGGTGAGGGGTGGCTTAATTAGCGCTGGTGAAGATATACGGGAGGCTTTGAGCGCGTTTAACGGATGCGCTGCTTTTTTCCTTAAATGTCACACTAATGCGTGATCCTCGAGGCAGCGTTAGCCCTGTTGAGTGGAAAAGGTTTTTGAAAGCTGGTGAGCAGGCACTGGTCAGTTTCCCTTTGTTTTTGCTTTACGTGGAACCCCGCTATACCTAAATAGTTCACCATACCCTTTGCTCGGAAGCAGAGATGGGGAGGAGGAGGCGTAAGCGTGCGCGTGCACAGCTAGTTCCTAAGCGTAGGCTTCCCACGGTATTCGAGTGCCCTTCGTGCGGGACTACCGCGGTTTCAGTTTCCGTGAGCAGAGGTAAGGAGAAAAAGGTTCGGGTTGTTTGCTCTAGGTGCGGGCTTCAGGGAGAGTACGAGTACAATCCTTATCTATCCCATGTAGACTACTTTAGCAAATTCCTCGACGACTATGAGGCTGGTAAGCTTGCAGAGGGTGCGGTCAATGAGGGGAAAGGTTAAGGAGTACATCCTTAACGAGATTAAGGCTAAGGGAGCCATACACATGACGCTTCTAGACCCTGATCGTGTCAGTGCGGAGAGAGCGGCTACTATAGCGAGAGAAGCTGCAAGGGCAGGGACGTCCGCGATAATGATTGGAGGAAGCATAGGTGTTTCAGAAGGAATGACCGACGAGACTATTCTCGCCATAAAGAAGGCTGTTGACATTCCTGTGATCCTGTTCCCCGGTTCTCCCTCCGCACTTAGCCGCTACGCGGACGCTGTCTGGTTCATCTCGGTTCTGAACTCCCACAACCCCTACTTTATCACAGGAGCTCAGATGCAGGGAGCTCCTATTGTGAAGAGATATTCGCTTGAAGTTCTACCGCTCGGTTACATCATTGTGGGGTGGGGTGGTGCCGTATCCATTGTTAGCTACACTCGGCCGTTACCTTTCGAAGAGCCTGAGATCGCAGCTGCCTATGCGCTCGCAGCGGAGTACATGGGCTTCGACTTCGTCTATCTCGAGGGAGGGTCTGGTGGGAAACCCGTGCCACCGCGGGTGGTGAGAGCTGTGAGGAATACTGTGAGCATACCGATCGTGGTCGGAGGAGGAGTGCGCAAACCATCTACTGCTAGAAAACTCGTGGAGGCTGGTGCTGACATAATCGTCACAGGTACTATAACTGAAGTGGCAGAGGACGTTTACTCTGCTATAAAAGGTATAGTTGAGGGAGTGCTAGAAGGTGCTCGCAACCGCCTCGAAGCAAAGAAGAATTTAGGCTCATCGAGGCGTGAAGAAACCTAAATGTGCCATGACTACCAGGAGGGATAAAAGGAAAGCGCTGATCACAACATACTCGGGCCTCAGCTTTATACCACCTATATCTTCTTCGTAGAATGTTAGGAGCCCGGCAGCAGGCATCGCTGTAGGTCTTCTCTCAGAGCTGCCCCCACTCTTCTTAGCTTTTTTCGACCCAGACATCTCTGCTCACAACGCACAATGCTTCGTAATGAATAAACTTTTTTGCGAAAGCAGTTTCTGCTGAGAAACGTGGCTAGACTCGTAGCTTTCGTCACCGGCATCAGCGGAAGCGGTAGACTGGCTCTGCTCCAGGAGGTGCAGAGACGAAGCCCCTCTGTTCACGTGATCGATGTTGGTTCTAGGATGTACAGCAAATCCGAAGAGCTGGGTGTTCAGATACCTGAAGGAAAAATTCTTGACATGGACCCGCTTGCGCTAGACTACCTTAGAGCAGTCACTTTCGAGGATATCTTGAGAGAGCTTGAGAGCACTAGCCACGAGGTTGTAGCGATAAGCACTCACGTGAGTTTCCGGTGGAAGAAACACCTCCTACAGGCGTTCAATTTCTACTATGTTAACAGAATTGATCCAGATATTTATGTAAATGTTGTTGACAATGCGCATAGCATTTATGCAAGACTGAGTGGTGATAGGGCTTGGAGAAACAGGCTTACGATAAAAGATATACTAGTGTGGCGAGACGAAGAGTTCTTCATTACAAAAATGCTTGCAGATTACAGGCGGAAGCCATGCTACCTTTTCCCGAGGCGCGAAGACCCAGCCATGCTCGAGAGGATTCTCTTCAACGTGGAGAAAGCATCCAAAGAGGGAGGTAGGAGGATGTGGAAAGCCTACTTAAGCTATCCTATAACACACGTGAAAGGTGATGAAAAGTTTTTTGCCGAGAAAGAGGACATTAAAAAGAAGTTGAAAGAGGCCGGGCTGGTGATTTTCGATCCTATAACGATAGAGGACTCTGTCCTAATAGACTTAGCCATCCAGGCGAAAAGCGAGGGAAAAGAGTACGTGGAGATATCTGAGGACGGTTTCCAAGCTAAAGTAAGTGTAAATGATCTGCTAGCAGCAGTCGAAGATATTAGGGACCAGATAGTCGCTAGGGATTACCAGCTGATCAACCAGAGTGATATGCTTGTCGTGTTCTACCCGGTCAGAGTCTTATCACCGGGAGTTCTCAGCGAAATAAAGTACGGCTACACTCACAACAAGGATGTGTTTGCGATTTTCCCTCACGAAGGAGCCAGCCCGTTTTTCGAGTACTACACGACTAAAGTTTTCAAAGACGTGGACAGCCTCATCGACCACTTGAAGGAAACTGGAAGACTTTAACGCTCCCGCTCTCGGGTAGGGCGCAGGCCGATTCATTTGCAATGATTCGAGTCGCGCGAATCGCAAGGTTCATAAGCGTTCATCCCGCATAGCGGTAGAGCGGCCGGGGTGGCCGAGCGTGGTTAAGGCGGCGGATTGCTAATCCGCTGCCCGAGAGGGCGCCCGGGTTCAAGTCCCGGCCCCGGCGCCAGCGATTTTCCGCGGCTAACTTAGCAACCGAGGCTTGTAGAAGTCTAATTACTGGAGAGCTTGGCAAGCACACTTTTAAAGCCGAACAACACAGCTTTTACTGTTAAAGATATATTAATAATTTTACCTCAGGAAGTAAGCATTTTGGATTCTTTACCGCTTTTCTTCAATATTTCTGTCAATAGATCGGCAAGCTTCTTCAGGTTGATTCTTTTTTAAGCAGAGATTGGCAAGTATTTTACGCCGGGAGAC
>Ga0105162_1000767_pt1 | contig 19677 bp, 16 predicted proteins | sample JNZ201metaG_FD_81532 | JGI IMG/M metagenome (GOLD analysis project Ga0105162, IMG submission 81532) | Hot spring microbial communities from Jinze hot spring, China to study Microbial Dark Matter (Phase II) - JNZ 20120812A | ecosystem: Environmental > Aquatic > Thermal springs > Hot (42-90C) >...
ACCTTACAAAAAATTGTATAATTTAATATGACGTCACGTACCACCTTTTAGGGGGGTTAAAATCCTTAAATTAGCCCGTAATACCACATCTCAAAAGAGGGGGGATTAAGGTGAAGAAAGCGGTATTTTTAACTATCGGTTTAGTGCTTTTGCTCATTCTCACACTGAGTGGGTGTGAGCAAGTAGGCAACTTGTTCAACAAACCACCTGTGTGGAAAGCCTATTCTTATACGAAAACGGCTACGGTCAACCAAGAACTCACATTTGACTTAACTAACGAAGTGAGCGATCCAGATGGTGACCCAGTAACGATATCTATCGTTGGTGAGGCTAATGGCGCCACGGTTGCTGGGAAGACATTCAAATTCACTCCAACCAATTCTGGAACGTTTATTTTCACATTGAAGGCAAGCGATGGTAAGGGTGGAGAATCCTACGCAACGTTGATTGTTACAGTCAATCCTGTGCCAAACAGCGCTCCTGTGTGGAACCTACCTGCAGATGGTATTCAAATACAAAAAGGTCAATCTTTGAATTATCTGTTAGAAGACAAGGTTACGGATCCAGATGGCGATGAAGTAACAATAACAATAGAGAGCGGACCTGCTGATGCAAGCCTCACAAACAAAACCTTGACATGGAGCACAGCAAGTGTTTCTGAAGGACTTTACATATTCTTGCTAAAAGCAACGGATTCTAAAGGTGCTTTCTCGTTTGGTCAGTTAAGAGTTGCTGTTGTGCCTGTACCGCCAACAAACAGAAATCCGAATGTTCTGCCCATTCCAGAACAAATTGCGAACGTTGGTAAGCTTGTAACAGTTAATCTTGCAGATTACGCGTATGACCCAGATGGTGATGCATTAACCTTTACGGTAAAATCTGGTCCGGGTTATGTGATAGGAAAGAAATACTACTGGTTCCCCACTACCAAGATTACAGATGCTACGAACGTTACAATCGAGGTTTCGGATGGCAAGGGTGGAAGTGCTAACCTCACGTTCAAAGTGAAAGCTCCATACGATGGAGCAGGTAGCCTTATTGTTTACGTAACAGACTACAAATCCGGGGCAGCTGTACAAGGGGCGACGGTAGAACTTAAAGCTGGAGCCAACACGGTAGCGACCACAACCACTGATCCAACAGGTAAGGCGTCGTTCAACAACGTTCTGCTATCTTCTACAACAGACTTTGACATTGTTGTTAAGAAAGATGGACATGCAAAAACATACATCGAAGGTCTAAGACTAAGGCATGGTGAAACAGTAAAGTTTGAAACTCAATTAAGAGTTGCAAGGCTTGGACCAACAACTTCTGACAAACCATTCGAACTTGAGTTTGAAATTTATGATGCTAACGGAAATAAACTATTGCCAAATTCGAATCTAACCACTGATACAGTAAGCGTTGTTGGACAAGCAACATCTACGGAATACACGCTCAACCTCTGGTATGTCAAAGTTGGTGGTGTTCCCGGAACTGGAGTTTTCACGAACCCAAGAACGATAGGGTATTCTGGTTCCATAGTTGCAACTCAGTCGGCGAAAGAATTTGAAGGAATGACACCTGTTTTGATAGATGTTTATGACCAGAACGACAACAGGTACCAAAAGATAGTCTACATAAATGTAATCAGGCAACCAGTTTCAAGTATCGTTCCTTATATCGTCCAAAAGTACACAACAATAGCACCTACTAGTTACAACATACTTGCTTACACAAGAAACCAAGCAATTGAATTCTACAAGAAGGAAACAAATCCAACAGCAGCAAACAAAGGTCAGAACCTATACATTGAAGTGCGCTGGAGACCGTGGTATTCAACATCCGGAACAACAATGCCAAAGGCTTATAGAATTTACAGGTCATTTGATAACGTAACATATGAACCTATTGCAACAGTCCCGTCCAGCGTTTATTACTACCGCGATTACTCTGCCGAACTTGAACCACTCAAGAAAGTTTATTACGCTGTTGCTTCAGTTTACGATGGATTCGAAGCGCCATATACGGTTATAGGAGACGTAGTACCGCTACCAATGTTTGATGTGGTCTATGAAAGTCCAGTCAATGGTTTAACAGGTGTTCCAAGAGATCCGACATTCAAATGGACATTCGTTGGAATTCCAAACACATCTGAAGGAAAAGTGACATACCTCTACGACATCTGGCTATACGATTTAGTTGTGAACGATTACTGCTACTATTCGATAGGAACGAATCCAACATCTGGTTCTTACAGTATTTTCGACACCACATCTGATAATCCAACTGTCGAATTTAAATTTAGTAACTTTACATCAGGAACATACCGCTGGATAGACTTTGCTTCTAGGTCATGGTATCCATACGACAAACTCCAAGCAAACAAAGTCTACGAATGGGGTAATGAACTTTTAGTTGCAAGGGTGATTGACGCAACGGACAGAAGTATTGCTTATGCGATAAAGGTGGATGACAGCAATTTTGTTGATCCATGGGGTGTCAAGACAGAGATTTACCACAGATTCGTAACTGGTGAGAACTAAGAAGGGGGGGATTGCGATGAGAAAAACATTGTTGATTGTTTCCGTTGTTGCTCTTATTCTTGCGCTCTTTTCATGTACAAATCCGAAGTTTGAGCCAAGGAGCAAAGCCAATGATTTAGCATCGTTACAGGAGATGAAATCTCAGGGTTATCATATACTCTTTGGTGAATTGAAAGATGGAGAATATACCGAGGGCAAAATCCTGGTTGGTTACAACGATAGGTCAGAAGTTGATAAAATAATCAAAGCAGTTAATGGTAAGGTAGTGCTCGAATTACCACAGATAAAAGTGGTCTCCATCAAACTCAATGGAATAACGGTTAAACAAGCATACGACAAGATAAAGGTGCTTGAACTTAAAGGTATCAGGTATGTTGAGCCAAGTTACAAGAGAGAACTCATAAAACCAACGGTTGTGAAACCAAATCCGGATATATTCAAAGTCAGAAAGCCCGGTTTGAACAATAGTTCAAGAGATTACGGTGAAGAACTTTCCAACGAACTCTGGGGTCTTGAGGCAATTGGTGTAACACAAAAGCTTTGGCAAGAAGCATCAGGAACAGGTGTTATTGTTGCTGTTGTTGATACTGGTGTCGATGGGACACACCCAGACTTGCAAGGGCAAGTCATTAAAGGATACAGACCAAGATTTAATGAAGAACTTCCAGCAGGCACAGACTCATCCTACGGTGGTGCACATGGAACACACGTAGCCGGAACGATTGCAGCAAAGAAAGATGGAAAAGGTATCGTTGGTGTGGCACCTGGTGCAAAGATAATGCCAATAGTTATATTCGATGACCCAGCTCTTGTTGGTGGAAATGGTTATGTTGGCGATGACTATGTTGCAGCAGGTATAATCTGGGCAACAGACCATGGTGCAAAAGTAATGAACCACTCTTGGGGTGGCTGGGGTTACAGCTACACGATGAAAGAAGCATTTGATTACGCAATGGAACACGGAGTTGTCATGGTCGTCTCAGCCGGTAATAATACATCTGATTCGCACCATCAATACCCTGCAGGTTATCCGGGTGTTATTCAAGTCGCCGCTCTTGATTACTACGGTGGAACCTTTAGAGTGGCAGGTTTCTCAAGCAGAAGCGATGGAGTTTCAGTTGGTGCACCAGGAGTTATGATTTTGTCAACGGTTCCTGGTGAAAATAGTATCGGCTATGAAGGGCACAACGCAAACGTTCCTGCAACAAACGGTGGTACTTATGATTATTACCAAGGAACATCCATGGCAGCACCGCATGTAACAGGTGTTGTTGCTGTGTTGCTCCAGAAATTCTCAAATGCAAAACCGTGGCAAATCAGAAAGTTGGTTGAAAACACTGCATATGACTTTAATGGAAACGGCTGGGATCACGATACTGGTTACGGACTTGTAAAGCTTGATTCAGCATTGCAAGATTCACTTCCAACAGAAGGTGGAGTTGAAGAGTTCCAAGTAGTTGTTACAGATGCTTACGAGGAATTCGGAGTCCCAACGGCTTTTGTATCAATGATGAGAGACAATGGTTCATGCTACTATGCGAAGACAGGTCCCGATGGTATAGCAAGATTCCCACACATCGATAGCGGCACTTACAAAATAATTATTGGTGGACCAGACCACTGGGATAGAGCTCTGGCTCCTTACGATGGTGAAAGTATTCCTGGAGGTTATGCCATTGCTTTGAGAATGGCTGAGGAAAGGCAGGCTTCCTATCCAAGCTTTGAAGTTTCTCCAGATGCGACACAACTCAAAGTTAAATTTACTTCAACGCTGCAAGTTAAATTCGGCACTGACCTCTCGGCACTGAAAGATCCACAATTTGTAGTTGTTGATCCGTTACTGAGAGGAGTTTACGGTCGTATTGCATACGAAAGAAATCAAACATACAATTTGTCGGAACTTTCCGGTCAAATTTCATTCGGTATACAGACCCTCTTACCAGCACCAACAGATATTACAATCCAAGGAACAGTAACATTGAACGGCGAAAACATTCCTGTTTCTGGAGTCCTAAGAAAAGGCACAACATGGACAATAATTGACGACTTTGGAGGATGGAATTTAGGCACCGACTTGGAGCCATTGTACGTTTGGTGGACAATTTTCGGGAAATAATAATTTAAATTCAGTAAAACACCAAACCGATGGGGTGTGTAGCCCCGTCGGTTTTTTTATATGTCTTGCTTTTGCATTCAATGGATAAAGGCACAAACCAATGGTGGAATACTTGGTTTATTTCAGTCGTACTTTTTTCTTCTACGTATTCTTGTGATAGGCACAAGGTTGGAGGGGGTGTTTCAATTCTCAATTTACAGAGTTAAGTATGCATAGCATCAAGAAAGGTCATATAGAAAAAAGAAGAATTAGCCGACTTAAGAACCTGAGAAAATTTTTCTAATTTTTGAACTTTTGCACTTCCTCAATCGTTGGAAACGCAGTTGTCGTGCCCTTTCTTGTGCATGTCAGTGCACCACATTTATTAGCAAAAGAGAGAATGTTTTCGACCGAGAAATTGTTTAGAATCCCATATATGCACCCAGCACTAAATGCATCTCCTGCACCCGTTGTGTCGATTGAATCTACCGTATATGGTTCTCCATACGTTATCTTCTCTTTGCTGGCGTATACACTTCCCTTCGAACCAAGTTTCAAGAAGATGTTCTGTATCCCAAGGTTCAAGAGTATGCTTAGGGCTTCAAATGTATTTAGCGTATTTGTGATTTTCAACGCCTCCTCTTCGTTAAGTGAAACGAAGTCTATCCCACCAAGCATTTTCGGTTCTACATACTCGCACAATTCGAGAAAGATGGGTTTACCCAAGGTCTTTAAGTATGATAGTATTTCATCAGATTCTCCTGCACCGACTTGGTAAAAGATAAGGTCAGAACTTTTTAGTGTTTTTTCGTGCATTGCAATGTCTTCAGCGCAAAGCATACCATTTGCTCCAGGATAGTTGAACATTGTGTTTTTTCCATCGCCTTCAACAACGATAAACGTGAAGCCCGTGCGTGTGCCGGGCTTCACATTGATTAGAGGAATTACGCCGAATGACTGTAGTTGAGAAATTGCTCTTGTGCCGAGTTCATCATCTCCTATGTTTGCAATGAGCTGAGTCTGGATGCCAAGCTTTTGCAGCGCAACGGCGATATTCGTTGCCTTACCACCAATAGAGGTTTCTACGTTCTCAGATACATGGTTTTTGCCAATCTCTATAGTGTCTACTGAATAGTTGAAATCGATGTTTAACTTTCCAATACACGTTACAATCATTTGAGATTCTTCAATTCCTCCTGTGCACTTTTTACAGCATCCTCGTGTGTTTTGATAAGCCATGGGTGAGCTTTACCCGAGACAACTTTTTCAAACATTTCTTTCGCCTTAGCTTTTTCTCCAGTCTTAAGATAGAGATAACCAAGCTCTAAATATATGTTCGGATAATTTGGCGTAAGTTTTAAAGCGGCATTGAGAAGCTCTTCGGATTTTTTGTAGTTGTAGAGTGGCCATGGGACATCTCTGTATCTCATACCGGACGCGATGAGTGCGAAGGTTTTATAAAGTCTTTGCTCTTCGTCATTTTCGTTAAGAAGTTTTATAGCGTTGTCGATGTATTTGTCAAAATCACCTAGCATGAATAGACTTTGAACAATACCTTTGTATTTTGCCAATCTCCCGATTGCAGAACCAGCAACATACGAAGCCCTACCGTTCTTTGGGTCGAGTTTCAATGCCATTTCAGCATACTGGCGTGCTTTTTCGTATGTTTTTTCCTTTTCTTTATCACTTGCACCCCACACACCGTATTCCATATACGCATCTGCAAGTATAGTCAGAAGCCTTGCGTCTTTGTCGTAACCGGGAATCCCTTCGATAGTCTTAATCACTGTGAGAATCTTTTCTACGTCGTAATCTCTTCTTGCTTCGTAGAACATCCTGTTTAGTTCTTCACTGGTAACGTTACCGAAAACTGATATAAAAAGAAAGACAATGAATAAACTTGTTACAAAAAACAACCGCGAACCTTTCATACCCCTACCTCCCCTTGAGTTAGTGTGGTAATTTACAAAGATATTATACAGTTCAAAGTGTAAATCTTTGCATCGGTTTAATGATTTCTATTCGCAATTTTTCTTTTATAAACTAAAAGAGCAATTTGTAGCTTCTTTTTTCGCAAGAAATCTTCTAAAAAATGAAACAAAAGCCCCGCCATAATTAGGCGAGGCGTTCTTATTGTGCTCATTATAATGCTTATTTTAGTTTTTTCAGTTCTTCTTGCGCAGTTTTGACAGCTTCTTCATGGGTTTTTACAAGCCATGGATGTGGACCCATTGAAATAACTTTTTCAAACATCTCCTTTGCTTTCGTTTTATCTCCGGTTTTTAGATACAAAAAACCAAGTTCAAGGTATATGTTTGAGTAGTTAGGAGTTAGTTTAGCTGCTGTATTCAGCTGTTCTTCGGATTTTTTATAGTTGTAAAGTGGCCACGGGACATCTCTATTCCTCATTCCGGCTGCGATGTAAGCAAATGTTTTATATAATCTTTGCTCTTCGTCGTTTTCGTTCAGTAGTTTAATTGCATTGTCGATGTATCTGTCGAAATCTCCAAGCATGAATAGGCTCTGAACAATGCCTTTGTACTGTGCGAGCCTACCAATTGCGGCACCTGCTATGTAAGACGCTCTTCCATTCTTTTGGTCGAGTTTCAATGCCGTTTCAGCATATTGGCGGGCCTTTTCGTAAGTTTTTTCCTTTTCCTTGTCGCTAACTCCCCACAGACCGTATTCCAAATATGCATCCGCGAGAATTGTTAAGAGTGTTGTATCTTTGTCGAAATTTGGTGTTGACTCTATCGCTTTTATCACGTTCTGTATCTTGTTCACATCTCGGTCTCTTCTCCCTTCGTAGAACATCTTGTTCAAATCTTGAGCTTTAACTTCAGCAAAAGTAAATGTGCTTAGTAAGAGTGCAACTAACGTTACCACAAAAATCCACCCGAACTTTCTCATCCTTATCCCTCCCTGTTTTGGTTTTAGTGTGTGCCACTTTTCAAAGTTTTACGTTTCTAACATTGTAAATTATATCAAAACTTTTACGGATTTTTGCAACACATTTTGAAATTTGCTTTTGTGGTATAATAAAAATTGATAGATACTGGAATGAAAGCAATTTCGAGTTAGGAAAAGGAGGTGGAGGTTGTAATAGATGAGTGGTAAAAATGCGAGAAATGATTTAAGGATTCTTTTTCTTGGCACTCCAGAATTTGCCGCACGTTATTTGGAATTTTTGCTGGAAAAAGGCTACAATGTGGTAGCTGTTATATCACAGGCGGACAAACCACGCGGCAGGGGTCAGAAGTTGTTGCCCACTCCTGTAAAGGAGGTGGCTTTGAAGCATAATATCCCTGTTTTTCAACCCAAAAGCTTGGTGAAGGAAGGAACGGAGATAATCGAGAAATACAAACCCGATATCGGAATTGTTGTTGCCTACGGCAGGCTTTTAAAGAAACCTTTCTTGGATGCTATACCATTCTATAATGTTCATGCTTCTCTTTTACCTAGATACCGCGGTGCGGCTCCTATGCAAAGATGTCTGGAAGCAGGGGAAAAAGTTACAGGGGTTACGATATTTAAAATTTCTGAAGGGATGGACGATGGTGATATAGCTTTGCAAAAACCGTTTGAAATTGGTGAATGTGAAACACTTGGCGAATTGTATGAAAAGATGATTAATTATGGAACAGAATTACTCGATGAATTCTTGAAAAGATATCCGGTGCCACTCGTTCCGCAAGACCACTCACAAGTCAGCTACGCCCCCAAGATAGACAAGAATGATTTGCACGTTGATTTCTCAATGCCGGCTGAGATGGTAAGGAACAAAATACGGGCGTATGACCCAGTCCCAGGTGTGAGAGCAAGGTTAAACGATACGGAGGTCAAACTCTTTGGCGCTTGCGAGATAGAACAAAATGATGAGTATAGTGCATACAAACCAGGTACGATAATTTCAGTAGACAAATCAAATGGAGGACTAATTGTTTGTGGAAAAGATGCACTGTGGATAAAGTATATCCAGTTTCCAGGGAAAAGCAAGATAGGGTTTAGTGACGCGAAAAATGGAGGACTTGTGAGAGAAGGTATGTGCTTAGAAAGAATTGATTAGCCTCCTTGTTGTGAAAGGTAAAAAAAGATGGAAAAGTAATCAGGGAGTGAGGTGCGTGGAAGTCATTAAGGTGAAAGAGCTTGTGGAAGTCTTCGAGGAGCTTGAGAAACGATACGGACCGAAATGGTATGAGCATGTTCATGTTGACGTTAATACAGATATAGATGGAACTATCCGTGCAGTAGTGATGCCGACAATTTTCAAAGTTTCTAAAGTAAAAGAGTCAAAAAGTGAAGAATATTCTTCAGAACTTACAGTAGAAAAGAAAGATGAACATTTGAAAAAAACACTACGTACAATTGAAAATCTTGAGGAGAAACTTAAAGAAGATGAAAATCCGAGGATTCATGTAACGATAAGTGAAGATGAAATGAAAGCATACGTAACCATCATCCCGGGCTTTGAAAAAGAGGTGCCTACAGTTGAAGAATTAATGAAAGTCCTAACTGATTCCGGAGTGGTTTATGGAATTAAGAAGGACGTGCTGGAAAAGATTGTCGAAGAGAAGCTAACATATCAACAGATACTAGTTGCAGAAGGTGTTGAGCCAACTCCTCCAGTGGATGCGATGATAAATTACAGATTCAATACATCAAAAGATTTTACAAGCTTTGACGAATTTCAAAGCTGCTGTGAAGGACAGGTACTTGCTGAGAAGGTACCTCCGAAAGATGGAGAACCAGGTAAGACCGTGACGGGGAAAGAGTTGCCTAGACGGAAAGGTAAGGATTTTGATTTAAGGAAATATGCAGGCGAGAACACAAAGGTGGTTGATAATAAAATAATAGCTACCATCGAAGGTCAGCCATGTGTTGATGACAATGGAGTGGTGCATGTAAGGGATGTTCTTGTAATTGGTGAAAGGGATTTGGAAAAAAGCCAGAAAATAAATTTTCCAGGAACAATTATCATTACATGCAATCTGGATGGAGCCTTTAAGATAACCGCTGGTAAGGATTTAAGAGTGAATGGGTTGGTTTCCGGTAGTGTCAGAATAAAAGCAGGTGGGGACGTGTATATAAAAGGTGGTTTTTTTGGCAGAGGTAAAGGTGCCATAGTTGCTGATGGGAGCGTTACTGTGCAGTTCGTTACAGAAGGTTTGGTGATTGCGCAAAAGGATGTGAATGTGCAAGATTACATAATGAACTCTGATGTGATAGCCGGAAGAAGTGTTAAGGTCACTGGGGAAGGTTTGATTGTTGGAGGTAATGTGAAAGCAGTTGAGCTTATAGAAGCTAAAAGTATTGGTAACGAATATGGCTTAGCAACGAATGTTGAAGTTGGTATAGATTTTGAATATGAAACAACCAAGGCTGAAATTACTCATAGAGTGAAATTACTTTTAGATGAATTGAACGATGTGAGCGGATATATTGTTAAGCTGCGGACTGCGTTCGAAAAAATATCTGGAGCGACGATTAAGAAGGACCAACTGAAAAGCCTTATTGTTCAATTAGAAGCGAGGAGGGAGGAAATTATAAGCGAAATCAGCAAGTTAAGGCAAAAGTTAAAAGTCTTGAAACACGTTTCAGTTCAGGGAGTATTGAAAATGAATCCAAGGATTATAATCAAAGAGACTTGTTTTGCTGGTGTCACAATAAATATCCTTGGCGAGGTTTATAAAACTACTTTTGAGTTAGGTCCCAGGGCATTGAACTTACAAGCGCTAAAAGAGTTAAAATATCAAAACAAAGGATACTGAGAAAAAATTCCCGTGTGTTGGAGTCCAACACACGGGACAATGTCTTTTACTGGGGGATGGGGAGGGGGAGAAATTTATTTTTTTGCATTGTTACCAATCCTAAAGTAGTCAAGATTTTCGTCGTGTTCAATTTTTTTATATCTGTGACTTGCTGCCTCATACATTCTGTTTATTATCGCTCTTAAATCGCTTCCTTCCGAAAGTTCATCTACAACTTTTTTGAGCTCATCAACGAATTCAAACTGGAATTCCTTTTCATCAAAACGGATTTGTTCTTGTAGCGAAGCGGGGATGTCTGGATTAATCTTCCTGAGAAGCTTTATAATAAACTCTGCAAACACATCCCTGACATCGCTTTTTCTCTTTGCTTCGGCAAGTTTTTCGCGATATTCTGTCTCAAGTTCATGTTCATACTTTACATAACTTAACATCTTTTCTCTGCTCTCCATACAATCCCCCCTTAACTGAGCTACCACAAGATGGAGACCCCGCCTTTAAATCTACACCTAATGTAAAGAAACTCTTTGGATATCTTTTCCATAAATTTAGACCTTTCATTCTCGAAAAACGTTCAAGAAAATTTTAAAATTGTAAAAAACTTGTGTGAAATAGTTCATTTTTGAGCTTGAGCTTTATTTTTGAACATCGTTCTTATTTTTTCCCATTAGGTATGCATACCACGAGGCACCGAAGATTATAAGAATCATACTCACTATCTGTGCCGCCCTAAGATTGCCTGCCATTAAGCTATCAAGTCTTAGACCCTCAATCCAAAATCTCCCAATGGAGTATAGAACTAAGTAAAGTGCTGTTGTTTCTCCGAACTGTTTTTTTCTTTTTTCCACGATGAAGTATAGTATTACAAAGACCGCCAAATCCCAAAGGCTTTCGTAAAGGAATGTGGGATGAAAATGTGTATTCATATCAAATCCAGGAACTCTCTTTTCTGGTGGAACGTACATTCCCCACGGTAGGTTAGTAGGTCTTCCATAGGCTTCGTAATTGAAGAAATTTCCCCATCTTCCGATTGCTTGGGCAACTGGGAGAACGGAGGTGAAAAGGTCAGCAGCGTGAACAAAGTTGAATCTTTTTTTCAACTTTGAATAAACGTATATCGTTATTAGTGCAGCAAAAAAAGCTCCATGTATCGCAAGACCACCATGCCAAATCTTCCATATCTCAGAAGGATATCTCGAGTAATACGACCAGTTAAAAGCAACATAGTATACCCTTGCTCCGAGGATTCCAAATATAACCCCCCAGAATAAACCCTCGTCGAGGTCTTCAGGGGTTATAGGGTAGTTCTTTAGTCTTCTTCTGGCAAGGAAGTAGCCAGTGAATATCCCAGTAGCAATGCATACACTATACCATCGAAGCCGAAAGTTTCCAATTTGGAAGATATAGTCTCTGACAATCAGTCTTCCTGAGAAAACCTCTCTAAGAAATAAAAACAAAGCAGAAACGACAGCCAGCAGGATAACAAAAATAACTACAAACCTAAAAAGTTTGTTCTTTGCCACAACTTCTCCCCCTTTTTTAAGCTTTCGATTTTTCTCATGATTTCACATCTTTCATAGCTTCATTTATCTTTTTGCCTCTTTCTCAAATCCCTTTCCCAGAGTTGTTGGTAAACATAGCTTACTTTTGATAGTTTTTCTTTCACGGATTCATCAAAAGGCAAGTAGCGCCAGAATATTTCACGCACTGGTTTGTCGAGTTTCTGTATACCGTTTGATTCTTTTGAAATCCACATTATGTAATCCTTAATGAAGTATTCAGCTGGTTGACCTTTCAGTTTGTTTTCTTGAAGGTATTGGTAGTATTCGCCTGTTAAACCTTCTTCCATCCATCTGCCGAACGAAAGTTCTTTTTCTAATTTCCATCTGTATTCTCCGAATGCCTGGAAAAACGGGTCTGTGCCTTTTCTGGAGAAGATTGGAACGACAATTCGACCTCGTCCGTAGATATTTACCCCTTCAATAGGTTCCCAGCAAAAACCATTTTCTCCGTAACCTGGCACCAAAATAACATAAGGTGGCATGTAAACTTCCGTTCCTTTTATCGTTCTTTTCAATGTTGTTGGGTCAAGTAATTTAAATTCCTCGAAAAGTTTTAGTGAGTATTTCTTTGAAAATATCGAATTGACTTCCCTTAGGTAATTTGTCGTGAGTGCTGGATATTGGATGCCCAATTTCCCAATAGCCTTTTTAACCATCTGCCTGATTACTTGTGGTTCGGTAAAAAGAGAAGTGGTTGTATCTTTCGATGTTTGTGGTATTTGCTGAATTGATGAAGTTTGTTCTTTTGCTTTGTCGAGGGTTTCTTTCAAAGTTTTTATATCGTTATCCAGTTTTTTGAGTTTCCCAATACTTTTAATTATCTCATCAAATATGGTATACACACCCTTTGTGTATGGACCTTTGCCTTGCACACCTTTCACAAGGTCCCTCAGTTTTTCTTCCTCTATGCTCCTTTCAAAAAGTTTTCTCTCGTATTCTTTCTCAATCCATGTGTAATCGAATGTGCGCTTTTCTTGTTGCTGGTCCTGAATGACTTCTTCGAAGGTTGATGGTGGTATTTTTCCGCTTTTCGCCGAAATTAGCCATTCATCAACGTAGTAAAAGGTGTCGTCTGAAGCTGATGATATGCATTCTTTGATTCTTTCTAAGTCTTCTCTGGTTAGATACCTTGGGTCAACTAATCCAAGGCGTATGAAAAGCTTTTGTTCGATATGAGATGTTTCTTCTAATTTCTGCGCAATGGCTTCGTAAACTTTCCAAAATACTTCAGTGAATTGCTCTTTGTATTCTGAGAAATTTTCTTCGTGCAGTCGCTTTATCGTTAAAAATTCATCTTTTATATCATCCTGAATGCCTGAGAAAAGTTTGTCAAAGTATTCTTTTTCTTCCATCTTGCATTACCCTTTCCACACAAGTTTTAACTTGTCTTTTGAAAATTCAATGGTGTAAACGTTTCTATAACCACGTTCAAGTAGCTTTTTTGCCATTATTTCGCCATTTTTGAATGAAGCAACAAGGTAAGCATCGGCTGAAATCCTTGTTTCAAGAGGTAAAACAACTATGCCCTCAATCTTGGTTCCAATCTTTTTTTCATCCTCATCCAGGAAGGCAACGATGTTGTGGGATTGCCTTGTTGAAATTAAATGCACCAACAATTTGCCCACAACACCTGCTCCGTAGATACATAGGTCCCTTTTGCCAGCGATTTTCAGGAAGATGTCTGCGAACTTGAGTTCGATATTCTTATACATCTGTGCAATTTCTGATAGGTAACCCAGTCTCAGATAGTTTAACCGAATAAGTCCTGTGTTAGTTAATTTGTAGGTTCTATTTACCTTTTCGACTAACCCTTCTTTCTCGAAGTCCTTCAAGTATTTATTCACAAGTGAAGGCACGATCCCTGATTTCAAGGCTAATTCAGAATGTTTTGTTATACCTTCTGACAAAGCTTGGAGAATAGCCATGCGTCTGAAAACTGGAGAATATTCGAAGAACACATATTCACCGTGATGCTCCATGTTTTTTGCTTGTTCGTCCATTCAATTTCCCCCTAAAAATAATTAAATAACAAACCTTTCCAGTTCTGCTTTGAATCTTTCAATTTCATCTTTTATGTTGGAGATTGCTTCTTCCAGTTGTTCTATTCCAGAGTACAACTCCTCAACTGCTTCGTGTGCAGTCCTAGATGCGTTCACTATTTTCTCAACGTTCGTTGTAGATGCTTGTGATACTTGCAGGATAGTATTGAGTGATTCTCTTACTGAAGTTAGTCTTTTGGTGATTTTTTCTGTTATAAGCGTTGTTGATGTAACGATGTTTTCTACGTTTTCAAGTGACTGTCTACCCTCTTTTGCAAGATTGCGTGCAGAATTGGATAGTTCCATAATCATCTCAGCAATCCTTGATAAACCTTCTCTATCAATGTTCTGTTTGCTTGTTTCGATAGATACGTTTATTGCTAAAACGGTTATACTATCTGAAATGTCTGTTATCTTATCGGTTAATTTTCCAAGAGATTCCGTAAGCATAGCGAGTTTTGAAGTGTATTCGGTAATCTGTTCGATGGTGTTGGTGAACTCGTTGAGACCGTTGATTGTTGTCTCGGTTTCTGCACGACTTTCTTCTAAATATGCGGCAAACTCTTCAAGAGAACGGTCTAACTGAGTTGCTGCTCCTTCTGTGTTTTCAGCCATAGCCTTGATTTCAGAAACAGACGAGAATGTATGAATGATATTTTCTGAGATATTTCTCACAAGGTTGTTTGAAACTTGAAGTTGATACCTCGGCCTTTTCAGAAGTAATTCCGCAACGAAAAAGCCAGCTACAAAGGTAAGTACGATAAGTATTGGAACAATGAATTTGAAAAAGCTTGAAAGGAAACTTGCAAGTTCACCATATAGTTCATCATGGCGAGCAGCATGAGCTAAATAGTATTTTCCATCGAAAGCAAAAGCGACGTATCGTTTAACACCTTGGTATGTGTACGAGTAGATTCCAACCTTATTTGACTGTATATACTCAAACAGACCAGGAACAGCTTTCCTAACATCCAAGCCTACCTTTTGCTTATCTGTGTGTTCAACAGTTATGCCGTTTTCATCGATGAGATAGTAATAACCAAAAGTTGGTTCTCTTTCAAAGACTTTTTGTGAGACGCCTGCATTTGTGATTGAAACGACTTCTTGCAAGAAGGATTTCGTGCTCACTTGTTCGACTATTTTGTTGATACGTGGAATAATTATCGTAAGCAGTATACTACCCCATGCTATAACGAACAGTGAAACGGTCAGTGCGTAACTCCAAGAAAGCCGCCATACCTTCTTCATTCTCTGTTCCCTCCTTGTAAGTTTAATAACCTGTCTATTTTTTGCTACAACTTCTCAAGGATTTCACCGACACTTTCGCCATTCCAAACAAATAGGTTCGTTTCCACTTCAATTTCTTTTAAGTTCTTATATTCTTCAGATTCATTAAAGATAATTTGGAATGACTCTAACTGTTTTTGAACTGGTGTTACGTTTTTTCCAAGTATTACAGCCAAGAACTTGCCTAATTCTATCCTCGCGATAGTATCGGAAAGTTGCTCTTCAAGGAATTTGACGAAGGTTCTCAGCAGTTGGTTTGTGTAATCTGTGCCTTTCGAAGTGTAGAGTTTTCTTAAGTTTAGCAACTTAATACTGACAAATGAAAGCGGCAGTTGGTTCCGTTTTGAGAAATCGATTAAATTTACTATTTTTCCAGTTATCGCATGCCTGTCGTAAGCCCCGGTTATCTCTTCTAATTCTTTCTGACTTCCGAGTAGCTTATGATAGTTTAGCAGGTCAAAAATCAGCGAGATACTGTAATTTGCAAGAGCAAGAATTCTTTCGGCAACCTCTGGAACTTTTGGATTTTCTATGATTATGAAACCTATAGGTTCTTCTTTTCTTGTTATCACTTCACCTATAGCATTTTCTATCTTTCGTTCCGTACCTTCATAGTAAGCATCAATGTATTTAAAGTAACTAAAGAATCTAATTTCTTCCGCTTTCTCGAAAACCGAATTGGGATTTGAGAGCTCTTTGTTTCCAAATGCATAAACTCGTGCATGTGAGTATGTCGAGACGCAAGCGTAAAAGTTATTAAACTCGAAGAGCTCCGTGAATAGGTTGTATATTTTCTTCATTACCAGTTTTTCGTCGTAAATGTACTCGGAAAGTTGAAGAATTTCTTTTGTTATAGTTGAATCACGAAGGCTTTCTTCAAGTATATCAACAAGTTCTCCGAATGGCTCAATGTGGAGTGCGTAAAGCTCTCTCGACCATTCCATGGAAAATGGTTGAGCTACGAATTCTAAAACCGTTCTTTCTATTTCACTTTGTGGTGCTGTCTTTTTCAGAAAAGCGTTGGCACCACTTTTCTTTGCCCAGAATGGGTTTATAGTTTCTTCAGCGCCTGTGAGAATCATTATTCCAACATTTTTAAATGTACTAAAGCTCCTGATAAATCGTGTGAAATGGACACCATTTAATTTTGGCATCACGTAATCTACGATAACAGTATCAGGAAGGAAAGAAAAAAATCTATTAAGTCCTTCAAGTCCGTCTTTCGCAACCTCAACGGTGTATCCGTGAATTTCCAGAAGGTTTTGTAAATAGGTTCTCCAAACTGCAGAATCATCAACAACAAGAACCTTTTTCACTTATTGTCACCACCTTTACCTTTATTTTTTTAACTTTTCATGCGTTGGTGCCTTTTGTTTGTTGTTTTACCTCAGCGTTAAACATTTTAAGCATTTCCCTTATTTTTTCAATCTCCAGTTTTTCGTACCGCTCGCCAAGTTGTTTAGCAATATTCTCAGGGAGGTATGGAAATTTTGGAGTCCTTTCTATTATGAAATAGACACCTTTCTTTTTTAGCTCACTAACATGTTCTGCACCATCGCCTCCTAACCCGCCAAGGACTATTACTACGAAATCTTTGTTGGCGAATTTCTTCATTGAACTGAACAGAATAGATATGGAAGCATGAATCGTTTCTTTTGAAGTGGTTTCATCAACAACAGTAACGGCATCACCGCCTAGAAAAATCAGGTCTTTTCCGCCTTCTGGTATGTATACTCCAGGTTCTAAGAAAACAGGTCCTTTTACTATTGTGACTTTTTGATTTGTTTCAGAACGTATATGCTGTGCAAAAGTTTCTATTGCACTACTTGTAAAATGAATATTAACTATGACAGGAAAATTCAATTCCTCACCGAGTTTTAGTATCTCAACAGCTTGCGAAGGACTTCCTGCTGAACCAACGATAATTACTTTCTTTGCATTAGCCATATAACATTCTCCCGATTGAACGAATTATGATTTAAAATATCGCAAAGGTAATTCATATTAGTTATTTTAGTCCTTTGCTGAGAATCTACGATGTTCAAAAACTCGCACACGGAAATTCTCAACACTTTCCTTTTCCCAGCAATTTCTCACGGTTTTAAACATTACTGGATAAACCTTTCAATCAAACGTACCAATCTTTCAGGTGGTTCATCTTTTGAAAGGTACGCGTTCGCTCCGACTTCTAATCCCTTAGAGAGTTGTTCGCTTGTAAGAGTGCTAAAGATTATTATCGGCACTTTCTTGTTTAGCTCCCTTATTCTCCTTGTTGTTTCAAAGCCATCAATGCCAGGCATTTCAACATCGCATACAATAACATCCGGGTTTTCCTTTTTAAATATTTCAATGCCTTCAGTTCCATTTTCCGCCTCGAAAACGGTGTAACCAAAGTTTACTAAGAATTTTCCGAGTATAGTTCTTGTTACCACAGAATCGTCTATAACCAAGACTTTGCGGACTTTTTCCGAAGGTTTCTGGAGTTTAAGGAATTGCTCCGGTGATATTATTGGCAAAGGATAGACAAAGATATTCTTTACGAAACCTTTTATCATGTCATAGCTTTCATTAGAAACCTGCCCATCGAAGATGCCTATTAAATTGCTCACCAAAAGAGCTTTGTTATTCTTCGTAATGATTGCGAACCGTGGCAATGTACAACTGAAGGTTATATCGTACAATTTGTCTTTGTGCTTGAGCTGTCCGTCTTTGATTTCCACTTTGCTAACGATTTCCAATATATCTTGTAAATCGATGCAGAACCGCAATTCATCAGCTTCTGCAACGAGAACTCTCACCAAGAAGGTCTTGATTGGGAAATGGACGATAAATTTTGTTCCTTTGCCTGCTGCTGAAACAACTTCGACATCTCCGCCTCGTGCTGTTGCAAAGTTTTTCACAACATCGAGTCCTATACCTCTGCCTGCTGTTTCATCTGCCTTGTCTTTTGTAGAAAAACCTGGGACAAAAATAACTTCTTCCGGTTTTAGATTACCCAACCCTTTTTCAATAGCTTTTTGCTTGATTTTTTCAAATTCCAATCCTCTTCCATCGTCTTCAATTTCTAAGAACAATTCGTTACCCTGCACATAGCTTCTGATTATTATTCTCCCTACTTCAAGTTTTCCTTTTTTAGTGCGTTCCTCTGGCAATTCTATACCATGTGCAATAGCATTTCTAACCAAGTGAGTTAGCATATTCAAAAGCATTTCAGAATCTTTCTTTTCGATTCTTTCTTCTCCTATCTGGAGTTCGAGTTTTACTTTTTTCTTGTTCGAAAAGGCTTCTTGCATAACCAAGACGTCGAAGTTCGCAAGGATTTGTCTCAGCTTGACGTAGAAAGTATTTTCAAGTATAGATACTAGCTTTTGTTTTACAAGTCGAATTTCGCGGAGTGCGTTTTGTATATCCTCACGCATTAGGCTGTTTTCTGCGCTCAGTGTGTTTGAGAGTAACTCTTGAAGTAGTTCAGAAGGGATGGTTTCGCTTGAAGTTACGTAAACTTTTGCTTCTGTCTGTATTTTTCTACCCTCTAGGATATCTACATAATGCTGTAATTCATCATCTGTGAGGTCAGAATTTTTTTTGAGAACTTCTGGAACCACCATGAGTAACTTCAGCATGAAGTCTTCTGTTATCACATCTTCACCGTTCATTTGTCGCTTGAAGTAATCTTCGATTTTGTGGAATAGTTGTTTAAATTTGTCGAAACCTACGAGGCTTGCAGAGCCTTTTATCGTATGAAAAAGGCGATAAATCTCATGTATCGAATTTGGGTCCTTGTTTTCAATGAATGATTTAATCAACTCTATCGCTTCTTGCCCTTTTTCGTTCAATTTTTGAAGGAATACTTCCAAGAAGTCCATACCATCATCCCTTTGTATATTTTTTGCTTTTATTTGTTGCTAAAGGTAGTTACGACTGCTCAAGGATTTTGTATATGCCTTCCGGAGTTTCAAGATACGTTTCGTTAGAAGTTTCTTTTCTCAAAATATTACCATCTGAGATGGCTACCCTTGAAGTTCTATATGCGACGTTTTGCGTTATTACAACGAACTTCCCGGTGTCGATATTTTTGACGGGGATAATTTTATTGTAATCTATAAATCCATCCCACTCTTCTATTTTAAAGGGTGTAACTACATCGGCAGAGAGGATATTCAATACGTTTGATAAAGGCATCGCAAACGTGTTACCAACTATTACATATTTGTTTTTTAGTTCTCTAATGCGTTCTTTTTCATCGTTTTTTCTGTCTTGTTTTACCACCCGTGCTGTTTTGGATAGTGTTAACTTGTAGTGATGAAAGAGTGTAAGTGTGAAAGAATGAGATTGATATTACCATTGTGCGTTTTCCAAAGATTCTTCACTACACAAAATCCTTGAATATATTTCGCTAAATTC
>Ga0105162_1000768_pt1 | contig 19672 bp, 16 predicted proteins | sample JNZ201metaG_FD_81532 | JGI IMG/M metagenome (GOLD analysis project Ga0105162, IMG submission 81532) | Hot spring microbial communities from Jinze hot spring, China to study Microbial Dark Matter (Phase II) - JNZ 20120812A | ecosystem: Environmental > Aquatic > Thermal springs > Hot (42-90C) >...
GATTATTAATAATCTTAAAGAAAAGGCAACCTATAAAAATTTTAAAGAGACGCTAAAAAAATATGATAAAGAGTGGCAGGAATGGCTATTATACGAAAGAGAAGAACTTTTAAAATATTTTAAGAAGAAGATAGAAGAAAAATTTTCCTTAAATATTCATTTTGTTTAACCTCTGGTCAGTTAACACATTTACTTATCTTTCTTGACTTTTAAGAAATTTTTATTATAATTCTAAACTATGAAAAAATCGATAATGAGAGTTGTTCTGACGATAATTTTATTAATAGGTTTTTTCTGTAAAAAAAATCAGCCACCGGAATTAATAGAAGCAAATTTCCCATCAACTGGTAAAGTAAATGTGGTAGTTGATTTTAAACTAAAAGCCAAAGATCCGGAAGGAAAGGAAATAAGTTTTAAATTGGATTTTGGAGATAATAACCAATCAGGATGGTCTCCTTATATTCTTACTGAATCGGTGTATACGGATACTCATACTTATCAAAATCCTGGTCAGTTTGACATTAATGTGAAGATAAAAGATATTGAAGGTAAAGAGACAGAATGGATAAAAATAGGTAAGATTGCTATTGCTCCTTTGGAAATAGGTGAAATTTTTTGGATTTTTACCTGTGAAAATAATGGAGAGACAGCGGCTTTTTATTCAACACCAATTATTGATGAGCAAGATAGTGTGATTTATGTGGCGTGTGAATTTGGTCATTTACATGCAATTAAGTTTAATGGCATAGAAAAATGGCATTTTTCTCTTTTGGAAGAAGAAAGGGTAGTTTCTTCACCATTAATGGACGATTATAAATATATTTATTTTGTTACTGAAGAGGGTAAATTTCTTTCTTTAACCAAGGAAGGAAATCTTCGTTGGGAAAGAGATTTATATAACAGTTTTTATGCATCGCCGGCTTTAGGAAAGTTTAATGAAATTTACTTGCAAAGTGAAGATAGTATTTTTGCTTTTAATAATACTGGTGAACTTCTTTGGACAAAAGGGGTTGCTGGTGGCAATAATTCACCAATTGTTGATGAAGAAGGTAATATCTATTTCGCAAGCGAAAAGGACAGTTCGATTTTTTCTTTTGATGCTAATGGTTGGTTAAGATTTGAATTTCGTTTTAATTCTCCAGTTGTTAATTCACCATTTTTTATTAATAGTAAAAAAATTCTTTTTGGTTTAGAAGATAATAGAATAATTTGCATTGATATTCTAGGAGAGACTTTGTGGTCAAGAAATTTAAATGAACCAATATTTTCTTCAGGTGTAGTATTAGATGATTCGGTTTTTTACTTAATTACCAAGTATGGAAGTATATTCCAAGGAGATGTTAATGGTAATTTTTTACCGATTATTTCAGTATCTTGTGATTTAACTTCTTCTTTAGTAATTTCCGAAAATAATTGTCTTTATTTTCGAGCGAGTTGGGAGGATGAAGAGTATGATACTTTATATGGCATTGACTTAAATGGTAATGTGATTTTTCGCACACCAATTCCTGGTGAAGACGAATCAGAAGATTGGGAGATTTTATCTTCACCAAAGGTTGGGCCAGATGGTACAATCTACATAAGCACAGCAAAAGGTTTATATGCAATCGTTGGCAAAGGAAAATCCAAAAATACTAGTTGGTATTCTTTTAGAAAAGATAATAGAAATACGGGAAGAAGATAATGGAGGATAAAAAATTCTTATCAGTACCGCAAATCCCTGATTTTGTAAAAATTGAACATAAAATTTTAAAATTCTGGCAAGAAAATAATTTTCTTAAACAATTAATGGAGAAAAATAAAGGTAAAAAGAAGTTTTCTTTTCTTGATGGCCCAATTACCGCTAATAATCCAATGGGCGTCCATCATGCCTGGGGAAGAACTTATAAAGATGTTATTCAAAGATATAAAGCCCAAAAAGGTTTTGACCAAAGATTTCAAAATGGATTTGATTGCCAAGGACTCTGGGTTGAGGTAGAAGTAGAAAAAGAACTTGGTTTTAAGTCAAAGAAAGATATTGAAAAATTTGGTATTGATAAATTTGTTGAAAAGTGTAAAGAAAGAGTTTTGAAATATTCTCAAATTCAAACCCAACAGTCCATTAGACTTGGTCAATGGATGGATTGGGAAAATTCCTATTATACTATGTCTGATGAAAATAATTATACTATTTGGTATTTCTTAAAAAAGTGCCATGAGCAGGGTTGGATATATAAAGGTGAGGATGTTGTGCCTTGGTGTCCAAGATGTGGCACAGCAATTTCTCAACACGAAATTGTTACTGAAGGGTATAAAGAATTGGTACATCCTGGTGTTTATTTACAATTTCCTGTTAAAGGAAAGGAAAAACATTATCTTTTAGTCTGGACAACAACACCTTGGACATTAACTGCTAATGTTGCTTGTGCGGTTCATCCGGAACTTATATATGTTTTGATAAAACATAATAATAAATTTTATTATCTTTTAAAAGACCGGTTAAATGTAATTGAAGGCGAATACGAAATTATAAAAGAAATTTTTGGTAAGGAGATGTTAAATTGGGAATATGAAGGTCCATTAAGTTTCTTACCGGTTCAACAAGAAGTGAAACATATTGTGATTCCTTGGGAAGGAGTGAGTGCAGAAGAGGGAACGGGAATTGTCCATATTGCTCCTGGTTGTGGTCATGAAGATTTTATTTTAGGAAAAGAATTTTCTTTAAAGATTATTTGTCCGATAGATGAAGAAGGGGTTTTTTTAGACAATTATGATATTTTATCTAAGAAAAATATTAAAGAAAGTGAAGAGATTATTTTTGAGTTGTTAAAAAAAGAAGATAAGTTATATAAAATTGAAAAATATACCCATCGGTATCCAGTTTGTTGGCGTTGTGGTGTAGAATTGGTTTTTCGTCTTGTTCCAGAATGGTATATCTCAATGAAGGAATTAAGATATAAAATAATGGAAGTGGCTAAACAAGTCCAATGGATACCTTCTTTTGGTTTAGATAGAGAATTAGATTGGTTAAGAAATATGGAAGATTGGCTGATTTCTAAAAAAAGATATTGGGGTTTGGCTTTACCTATCTATGAGTGCGAATGTGGTTATTTTGATGTAATCGGTGGAAAAGAGGAACTTAAAGAAAGAGCAGTAGAAGGCTATGAAAAATTTGAAGGCCATTCTCCCCATCGTCCTTGGATTGATTATGTAAAAATTAAATGTGAAAAATGTGGAAACAAGGTCAGTCGTATTCCGGATGTCGGTAATCCTTGGTTAGATGCTGGAATAGTTCCTTTTTCTACTTTACATTATTTAAAAGATAAGGAGTATTGGAAAGAGTGGTATCCTTTTGATTTTGCAGTTGAATGTTTTCCTGGTCAATTTCGCAATTGGTTTTATGCCATTTTAGCAATGGCAACAGTTTTAGAAAATTCTCCTCCGGTAAAAACAATATTCGGTTATGCTTTGGTGAAAGATGAAAAAGGGGAAGATATGCACAAGAGCAAAGGAAATGTTATTTGGTTTGATGAAGCGGCGGAAAAAATGGGAGCCGATATAATGCGTTGGATTTTTGTTTCCCATAATCCTTTTGAAAATTTACTTTTCGGATATAAATTGGGTGACGAAACAAAAAGAAAATTGTTGACTCTTTGGAATTGTTATTCCTTTTTTGTTACCTACGCCCGAATAGATAATTTTGATCCTAAGAAAAAAGAATGTCAGATCAATCTAATAGATATCAAAAATCTTTTAGATAGATGGTTGCTTTCTATTACTAATAATCTTATTAGGAATGTTGATGCTGCATATAATAACTATGAGTTTAATAAAGTTCCTAAATTGATTGAAAAATATATCGATGATCTTTCTAATTGGTACATTCGCCGTTCTCGAAGAAGGTTTTGGAAATCCCAATTGGATTATGATAAATGGTCGGCTTATAATACTTTGTATTATGCTCTAGGAGTGTTAATTAAATTAATTGCACCAATAATGCCATTTTTGAGTGAGGAGATTTATCAGAATTTAGTTGTAAATGTTGATGAACGGGCTCCTAAAAGTATTCATCTTAATGACTTTCCTGAAGTTATAGAAGATTTGATTGATAAAGAGTTAGAGGAAAAGATGGATCTTTGTCGAAAATTAGTTTTTTTAGGGAGAGCTGCTCGCGAAAAAGCAAAAATAAAAATTCGCCAACCTTTAAAAAAGATAGTATTTTTGAAAGTTCCTGATAAAGAAAAATTAAATGATTTAGTTTCTTTGATAATTGACGAGTTGAATGTCAAAGAAATAATTTTTGATGAAGAAAAATATGAAGAAGAGAATTTCGTAAAAGTTGAAGAAGATAATCTGGTAGCTTTTTTAGATATTAGTTTAGATGAAGAACTTTTAGAGGAAGGATTTTTAAGGGAATTTATTCATCGTATTCAAATTTTAAGAAAAGAAGCTGGTTTCGATATTACTGATAGAGTTATTTTGGGGTACCAAACAGATGAAAAAATCGATAAAGTTATTAAGAAAAATGAAGAACATATTAAAAATGAAATTTTAGCAGAAGAGATTAAAAACAGTGTTTTAGCGGCGAAAGATATTGAAAAGAAAATAAAAGTCAATAATTACGAAATTTTGGTGAGTTTAAAAAGGAAAATCTATGGATAGGAAAAAAATAAAAAAACTTCAGGAATTATTAATAAAAGAAAAAGAAAAATTGCTAAGAGGAAAAACTCACATTGAAGAGATTCTTAAAAAGAGTCCCAAAGAAGCGACGGGTGAGCTTTCTACTTATCGTACCCATATTGCTGACTTAGGAAGTGATACTTATCAAAAAGAAATTGCTGCCTATTTGACAACCCAAGAAACGCAGATATTGATGAAAATTGATAAAGCTTTAAGAAAAATAGAGGAAGGAATTTATGGTAAATGTGAAAAATGCAATAAAGAAATTGATGAAGGAAGACTGGAGGCAATACCTTACGCAGAACTTTGTATTGATTGTCAACGAGAATTAGAAAAACGTCAAAAAAAATAATTCTTAATGAAAAATTTTTTATTAACTATTGAATTCGACGGTCACGATTTTTTTGGATGGCAGGAACAGAAAAACAAAAGAACAGTAGCGGGAGAGATTAAAAAAGTCCTAAAAGAAATTTTGAGAAAAGAGATTAAATTATCCGGTATGGGAAGAACTGATCGGGGAGTTTCAGCCTTGAAATATTTTTGTAATTTTAGAGTTTCGAGTGACTCCGAGATAAATTTGGAAAATTTGAGAAAAAGAATAAATTTTTTATTGCCTTCTGAAATTTATGTAAAAGAAATAAAAGAAGTTCCTTTGGATTTTAATGCTCGTTACGCAGTTAAAAGAAAGATCTACTGTTATTTTGTTACGACAGAGATTTCACCAGTGAAGAGATATTATTTTTGGGAAGTTCCCAAAGAGATAGATTTAAAAAAGATGGAGGAAGCTAGTAAACTTTTTATTGGGGAAAAAGATTTTAGTAAATTTTGTTATTATTCTGGAAAAGGAATTTGTCGAATTGAAGAAATTAAAATAATAAAGAAAAACAAAGAAATAATTTTTAAAATTATTGGTAATCGTTTTTTATATAAAATGGTAAGAAGAATAGTGGGTGCTTTGATAGATGTGGGTATTAATAAAAGAAGGATAGAAGATGTTGAAAATGCTCTTTTGGGGAAAAAACATTTACCTCTTGCTACTGCTCCGGCTAAAGGATTAATTCTATGGGATTGTGAAATTGATCCAAAAGAAACAGAAAAAAATTTTTGACAATTGAAAAAAATTTTGTTATATTATAATATAATATAACAAAAGCCGGCATAGCTCAGTGGTAGAGCAGGGGTTTTGTAAACCTCAGGTCGGGGGTTCGAATCCCTCTGTCGGCTTAGAAGTGGGCAGGTACCCAAGTGGCCAAAGGGGGCAGACTGTAAATCTGCTGGCGTGATGCCTTCGGAGGTTCGAATCCTTCCCTGCCCACATTGCGGGTGTAGCGCAACGGTAGCGCAACGGCCTTCCAAGCCGTTGGTTGCGGGTTCGAATCCCGTCACCCGCTTGGATAATTAAATATATTGACTTTTGAAAAAAATAATATATAATTTATTTTCTTTTGCCCATGTAGCTCAGGCGGAAGAGCACACCCTTGGTAAGGGTGTGGTCGCCGGTTCGAGTCCGGCCATGGGCTTGAAAAATTTAAAAATTTAATTAAAATTAATTAATAATAATAAAGTGGAGGAAAGAATATGGCAAAACAGAAATTTGAGAGGAAAAAACCGCATGTAAATATTGGTACAATTGGTCATGTAGATCATGGAAAGACCACATTAACTTCAGCAATAACTTTAGTTTTAGAAAAAAAGGGATTAGCAAAATATACTCCTTATGATCAAATTGATAAAGCTCCTGAAGAAAAGGCTAGAGGATTAACAATTCAATTGGCTCATATTGAATACGAAAGTGAAAAGAGACACTACGCGCATATTGATTGTCCAGGTCATGCTGATTATATTAAAAATATGATTACCGGCGCAGCCCAAATGGATGGAGCTATATTAGTTGTCTCTGCTCCGGATGGACCCCAACCACAAACACGAGAACATGTTTTATTAGCTCGTCAAGTAAACGTGCCGGCTATGGTGGTATTTTTAAATAAAATTGATATGATGAGTGATCCAGAACTGATTGAACTTGTTGAGTTAGAAGTTAGAGAAATTCTTTCTAAATATGAGTATCCAGGAGATAAAATACCTTTTGTAAAAGGAAGTGCTCTAAAGATTTTGGAATGTGGCTGTGGAAAAGAAGATTGTCAATGGTGTGGAGCAATATGGCAATTAATTAAAGCTGTTGATGATTATATTCCTGAACCGGTAAGAGAACTGGATAAGCCCTTTTTAATGCCGGTAGAAGATGTATTTTCAATTACTGGCCGGGGTACAGTGGTCACAGGAAAAGTAGAAAGAGGAAAAATAAAACCTGGTGATGAAGTTGAACTTATTGGTTTTGGTACTCATATTAAAACAGTAGCGGTGAGTATTGAAATGTTTAGAAAAGTATTAGATGAAGGTGTAGCGGGAGATAATATTGGGATTCTTTTAAGAGGAGTGGAAAAAGATCAAGCGATGCGAGGAATGGTGGTAGCGGCTCCAGGTTCTATTAAACCTCATAAAAAATTTCAAGCACAGGTATATGTATTAAAGAAGGAAGAGGGAGGAAGACATACACCATTTTTTAGTGGCTACCGACCTCAATTTTATATCCGAACGACCGATGTGACTGGAACGGTAAAATTACCTGAAGGTGTAGAAATGGTGATGCCTGGCGATAATGTGAATTTGGAAGTAGAATTAATTAGTGAGGTAGCTTTGGAAGAAGGCTCTCGTTTCGCAATTCGGGAGGGTGGTAAGACCGTAGGCGCAGGTGTGGTAACAAAAATTTTAGAATAAAATGCGAATTTTTGTTCATTTAGCTTGTAGTGAATGTAAAAGAAAAAATTATCATACAACTAAGAATAAGAATAAACAAGAAAAATTGGAATTAAGAAAATATTGTAAATTTTGTAAGAAACATACGATACATAAAGAAACTAAATAGGCCAGTAGCTCGAACGGTAGAGCACCGGACTCCAAATCCGGGGGATGGGGGTTCAAATCCCTCCTGGCCTGCTATTGTCTTTTAAATGAAAAAGTTGATTTTAAAAGTAAAAAATTTTATAATGGATGTAAAAAATGAATTAAAAAAAGTTTCCTGGTCTTCTCGTCGGGAACTTTTTCAAACTACTTTGTTGGTGATTGTGCTTTCTTTTCTTTTATCTTTATTTATCGGTTTTTGGGATTTTGTATTTTCACGGGTTTTACGATTGATTATAAAATAACGATAGATAATTATGAAAAAGTTTTATATTGTTCGCACTTATACTGGCAGAGAGAAAAAGGCAAAAGAATTGTTAGAAAAATTGATTGTTGAAGAAAATAAACAAGATTTATTCGGAAGAATTATCGTGCCGATGAAAAAAACCGCCCGATGGTATAAGAAAAAAACTAAGAAAGCAGGCAAAGAGGAAAATGAATATCAAATGATTGAAGAAGAAAGAAAGCTTTATCCGGGATATATTGTAGTCGAAATGGAAGAAGATAATGAAGAAGCTATTAAATTGGTAACTTCAGTGCCAGGTGTTGCTCATTTTTTGGGAACAAAAAACAAACCTACTCCTCTTTCGGAAGAAGAGGTTAAAATGATTGAAGAAATTGAGAAAGAAAAAGATGCTGCTGTTCCTGAAATTCCCTTTTCTCCAGGAGATCATGTGCGAGTAGTTAAGGGCCCTTTTGCAGGTTTTAGCGGCACAGTAGAAGAGGTATATCCGGATCGAAGAAGGGTTAGAATGACTGTCACAATTTTTGGTCGAATGACTCCTATTGAAATTGATTTTTTTGAAGTTGAGAAAATTTGAATATAAATAAGGAGGTAAATAATGGCAAAGAAAGAAATTGCTAAAGTAAAATTACAGATTCCTGCAGGTCAAGCTACTCCTGCACCGCCAGTGGGTCCGGCGTTGGGACAGCATGGTGTAAACATTATGGAATTTTGTAAACAATTTAATGCTCGGACTAAGAATGAACCGCCCGGAATAATTATTCCGGTAGTAGTTACGATTTATTCTGATAGAAGTTTTACTTTTATCACTAAAAGTCCGCCGGCTTCTGTTCTTTTGAAACAAGCAGCAGGATTAGCAAAAGGGTCAAGTGCTCCTAATCAGATAAAAGTGGGGAAGATTACTAAAAAACAATTACGAGAAATTGCTGAGAAAAAATTAAAAGATCTAAATACTAATGATATTGAGGCAGCTATGCGGATTATTGAGGGCACTGCAAGACAGATGGGCATTACCATTGTGGAGGAGTAAAAGATGAAAAGGAGTAAAAGATATCAATTAATAAGTTTAAAAGTAAATAAAGCTAAAACTTATTCTTTAGATGAAGCAATAGATTTGCTAAAAGAAACCTCTAATGCGAAATTTGTTGAGGCAGTAGATATTGCTGTAAAATTAGGTATCGATCCCAAGAGAACGGATCAGATGGTCAAGGGAAGTGTAAATCTTCCTTATGGTACCGGCAAAGAAATTAAAGTATTAGTATTAACTAGAGGTGAAAAAGAAAAGGAAGCAAAGGAAGCCCAAGCAGATTATGTTGGATTAGAAGAATATGTAGAAAAAATAAAACAAGGTTGGACAGATTTTGATGCTGTTGTAGCTACTCCTGATGTGATGCCAGAGGTAGGAAAGTTAGGGAAAATTTTGGGACCAAAAGGGTTAATGCCCTCTCCTAAAACTGGGACAGTTACTTTTGACGTGGCAACTGCTGTTAAAAGTTTAAAAGCTGGGAAAATTCAGTATAAGACTGATAAAACAGGAAATATTCATGCTCGAATTGGAAGAGTGGATTTTGAAAAAGAAAAATTGAAAAAAAACATTATTGCTTTTATAAGTGAACTATTGAAAGAAAAACCGGCTGGAGTAAAAGGACAGTATTTAAAATCGGTTACCATTTCTTCCACAATGGGACCAGGTATAAAATTAGATGTTAAAGAACTACAAGAATTGGCTAGAAAGGAACTATAATTATGGTGGTAAAAGAAGAAAAAATAAATAAAGTAAAAAATTTAAAAGAAATTTTAAAAAATGCTAAAGGAGTATATTTTGTTGATTTTACAAATATCCCTGCTAACGAACTTGCTAAAATTAGAATGCGCTTTCGGGAAGAAAAAATTAAAATGATGGTGGTTAAAAATAACTTATGCGAAATTGCTCTAAGAGAATTGAATTTTCCTAAAGAAACCGAGAATTTTCTTGTGGGTCCTACTGCTTTAGTGATTTCTGACGAGGACCCCACTAAACCTGCCAGATTGATTAAAGAATTGAAATTTCTGAAATTTAAAGGTTGCTTTGTGGAAGAGAAGATTTTTTATGATAAAGATTTTGGATTCTTGGCAAACATTCCGAATAAAGAAGAACTCCGTTCACAAATCGTGAGTTATATTTTATCACCAATTTTTGAATTTGTTTTTGTCTTAGAAAGTAAATTAAGAGAATTAATAATTATTTTAGAAAATTTAAAAAATAAACAAACTTAAGGAGGTTAATATGGCATCAAAAATTGACGAATTAATTAATGCCATTGAAAGTTTAACAGTAATGGAATTAGCGGAGTTAGTTCAAAAATTAAAAGATAAATTTGGAATTACTCAGACTGCTTTCGTAGGACCAGTAACCGGAACAGCTCCCTCTGCTACCCCAACAGAAACCAAGGAAGAAAAAACTGAATTTACAGTGACTTTAGTTTCGGTAGGTGATAAAAAAATTCAGGTTCTTAAAGAGTTGCGTGCTTTAACTAATTTAGGACTTAAAGAGGCAAAGGACTTAATTGATAATGTACCTAGTGTAATAAAAGAAAAGGTTTCGAAAGAAGAAGCTGAAAAAATTAAAGCTAAATTAGAAGAAGTAGGAGCTAAAGTGGAAATAAAATGAATAAAAAAAATTTTACCAAATTTAATCATTCGTTAGAAATTCCTCCTCTTCTTTCTATTCAGTTAGAGTCTTATCGTCAATTTTTTCAATTTGATAAATTGCCGGAAAAAAGGGAGGATATTGGTTTACAAAAAGTCTTCAAAGAACTTTTTCCCATTGTTGATACTCATCATAAACGTTTTATATTAGATTTTGTAAAATATGAAATAAAAGAGCCAAGATATTCGCCAGAAGAAGCTCTCCAAAAAGGATTGAGCTACGATGCTCCTTTTTATGTAACTTTTCGTTTTGTTAGGGGTGAATCTGTTAAAGGAAAAGAGGAATTTAAAATCAAAGATGTTATTGAACAAGATATATACTTATTTAATTTACCTTTAATGACAAACGAAGGTACTTTTATTGTAAACGGTAACGAACGAGTAGTTGTAAATCAATTACATCGGGCACCTGGAGTTTATTTAATTAGAGAAAAAGGAGAACATTCCTTGTTATTGGTGCCTCTCAGAGGCGCTTGGTTTGAGATGATAATTTCTCGGGATAATGATTTTTCAGTGTTACTAGATCGAAAAAAAAGACTCCCTCTGTTTCTTTTTCTTCAAGCATTAGGATATTCTCCCGAAGAGGTTTTAGAGAGGATTTATCCTGATAGGATAATGGAAAAAGAAATTGAGATTGGTGATATGATTGCTGAAAAAACTGAGTTTGAAGCAGTTCCATTGGGAGAAATTGTGACCGAAGGTATTTTAGAATTTCTTCAAAAACAAGGGAAAACAAGATTAAAATGTGTAAAAAGAGGTGCTCCTGGGATAAAAATAATTCATAATATTTTAAAAGCTCACTCTTTTGTCGACGAAAAAGAAGCCCTCGAAAAAATTTTTAGAAAACTGCGAGGAACAGAACCTCAACAAATTCAGGTGGCAAAAAGTCTTATCGAAGGTAGTCTATTTGATGTTGCTCGATTTGATTTAGGAAAATGTGGTCGTTTCCGTTTAAATCAGACTTTCAATGAAAACATTCCCTTGGAAAAAACCAATTTTGAAAAAGAGGAGCTTTTTAAATTAATTCGGCGTCTTTTAGAATTTTATGAACGCGAAATTCCTCCTGATGACATTGATCATTTAGCAGCACGAAGAGTTCGGTCGGTAGGAGAACTTATTGAACCGTATTTTCGTAATGCTCTTTTTAATCTTGCCAGTCAAGTAAAAGAAAAAATTTTACAAATAGGAGTTAACAAAATAAATTCTTTACGAGAAATAATTCAGGGAAAGCCTGTTGAAGGTCAAATACTAAAATTTTTTACTCAACATCCTTTATGTCAATATATGGAACAAGTGAATCCGTTGTCTTCTTTAATTCATAAAAGGCGTGTGTCTGCTTTGGGACCGGGTGGTTTAACTAAGGAAACAGCCGGTTTTGAAGTTCGTGATGTACATTATTCTCATTATGGAAGAATTTGTCCTATAGAAACTCCCGAAGGTGCTAACATTGGTTTAATCAATACAATTGCAACTTATACAAAAATTAATGAATTCGGTTTTCTTACTACTCCCTATTGGCGGGTTAAAAATGGAATAGTCACAAAAGAGATTGTTTATTTAGCACCTTATGAAGAAGAAAATTATAAAATTGCTCAATTTACTACTCCTTTAAATGAGGAAAGGCAAATTATAAATAAAGAAGTAGTAGTAAGATACCGGGGAGATATAATTACTGTGCCTCGTGAAGAAGTTGATTTTATGGACGTCTCACCTAAACAGCTTTTTTCTCCTTCTACTGTAATGATTCCTTTTTTAGAACATAACGATGCTGATCGGGCTTTAATGGGTGCTAATATGCAACGTCAAGCAGTTCCTCTATTAAAGCCTGAAAAACCTTTGGTAGCTACTGGCGTAGAGGAGCAGTGGGCAAGAGAATCGGGAGCGGTGATAATTGCTGAGGAAGATGGAGAGGTTATAAAGGTGGATTCTGAAAGAATATTAATAAAAACAGCAAAAGGTCTTAAAGAATATCGATTAAAAAAATTCAAAAAGACAAATCAATATACTTGTTATAATCAAATTCCCAAAGTAAAAAAAGGTATGAAAGTAAAGAAGGGCGATTTGTTAGCTGATGGCCCTTGCACTGATGAAGGTCAATTAGCGCTGGGGAAAAATATTCTAGTGGCATTTTTGCCTTGGCGAGGATACAACTACGAAGATGCGATTGTTATTTCGGAAAATCTTTTGAAAGAAGATACTTTTACTTCGATTCAAATTTTGGAATTTGATATTCAAGCAAGAGAAACAAAATTGGGACCAGAAGAAATTACCAGAGATATTCCTGGTGCTACCGAAGAAGATTTGGCTCATTTAGATAAGTTTGGAATAGTAAGAATAGGTACGGAAGTTGCTCCGGGAGATATTTTGGTGGGGAGAATTACTCCGCGGGGAGAAACAGAATTTATGCCTGAAGAAAAATTGCTCAGAGCAATTTTTGGAGAAAAAGCAGCAAACGTCCGTGATACCTCTTTGCGAGTAGAACCAGGAGTTTATGGAACTGTTATTGATGTCCAAATTTTTACTCGAAGAACAGATGATCCCTTGGCCAAAGAAGTATTTAAAAGAAGAGAAGAGGAGTTAGAAAAAAGGTTTAACGAGAAGAGAGAATTTATTGTTCAAGAAAGAAATGAAAAATTGAAGAGTATTCTTCTAAATGTTGTTGTTACTAAAAATATTAAAGATAAAAAAAGTAAAAAAATAATTTTAAAAGAAGGCGAAAAAATAACCGAGGAATTTTTTATTTCCAATAAAATTGATAAAATCCGATTAGAAGATTTAATTGATGTGGCAAAAAGTGAAGAAAAGCGAGAAGAGATAAAAAAAATTTTTGAAGAATTTGAAAAAGCGATCGAGGTAATCGAGGATGAAAAAGAAAAAGAGTATAATAAATTAAAAGTAGGTGACGAACTCCCTAGCGGTGTTTTAAAATGGATAAGGGTTTATATTGCTCAAAAGCGAAAAATTAGTGTTGGAGATAAATTGGCAGGAAGACATGGAAATAAAGGAGTGATCGCAAAAATTTTGCCGGTAGAAGATATGCCTTATTTACCTGATGGTACACCAGTAGATATGGTTTTAAATCCCTTGGGTGTTCCTTCTCGAATGAACATTGGTCAAATTTTAGAAACAGCTCTAGGTTGGGCGATGAAAGCGTCAGGTTGTCAAGCAATTACTCCGATTTTTGAGGGAGCTACAATCAAAGAAATTAAAGAAGAATTAAAAAAAGCCGGTTTACCAGAGGATGGAAAGATTACTCTTTATGATGGAAGGACGGGATTGCCTTTCAAGGAAAAAGCAGTAGTGGGTTATATCTACATGATGAAATTAATCCACATGGTAGATGATAAAATTCATGCTCGTTCTGTTGGCCGATATTCTTTAATTACTCAGCAGCCTTTGGGAGGAAAAGCTCAATTTGGTGGCCAAAGATTTGGAGAAATGGAGGTTTGGGCTTTAGAAGCATATGGAGCGGCTTATACTCTTCAAGAAATGCTCACCATTAAGTCGGATGACGTGGAGGGTAGAATAGAACTTTTTGAGTCTTTAATTAAAGGAACGAATCCTCCTACACCTAAAATTCCAGCTTCTTTTTCTGTTTTGGTAAAAGAATTAAGAGGTCTATGTTTAGATTTAGTACCAATAAATTTTGAAAAGGAGAAAAGATGAGTGAAGAATTTATTTTAGCAGATTTTGAAGGATTAAAAATTACTTTGGCTTCACCCGAAACTATTAGGAGTTGGTCTTACGGAGAAGTAACAAAACCAGAGACAATTAATTATCGAACTCAAAAACCGGAAAGAGACGGTTTGTTTTGCGAAAGAATTTTTGGACCGGTAAGAGATTATGAATGTAACTGTGGAAAATATAAAAAAATAAGATTTAAAGGTACAATTTGCGACAGATGTGGTGTAGAGGTTACAACCTCTTTAGTTAGGAGAGAAAGAATGGGACATATTGAATTAGCGACTCCAGTGGCTCATTTTCTCTTCTATCAAGTACCTCCTTCGAAAATGGGCTTGCTATTGGATTATACAATTAATGAGATTCAGAGTATCTTAAATTATGAAGTGTATGTAGTCATTGAGCCAGGCGATTCTCCTTATCAAATGAGAGATTTAATTGAAGAAAAAGAATATTTAGAAAGTAAGAAAAAGTACGATGGACTGGTGGCGGCAACTGGCGCGGAGGCACTAGAGGAACTACTTAAAAGAATTGATTTAGATAGATTAGCTGCTGAATTAAAAGCAAGAATTCCTCATGAACAAACAAGACGTTTTCAACTTTTAAGAAGATTGCAAATAGTGGAAGCATTTAAAAATTCGGGGATAAGACCAGAATGGATGATTCTTCATGTAATACCTGTTATTCCTCCTGATTTGCGTCCCTTAGTGACCTTGGAAGGCGGAAGATTCGCTAGCGCTGACTTAAATGATTTATATAAAAGAGTAATTATCCGAAATAATCGATTAAAACTTCTTTTAAGTACTAAAACACCTGATGTTATTTTAAAATATGAAAAAAGATTGCTGCAGGAGGCAGTAAATGCTTTATTTAGTAATGAGAGTATATCTAGGCCAATAATGGGAAAACAAAATCGTCCATTGAAATCTCTTTGCGAATCTCTTCGTGGAAAACAAGGAAGATTCCGAAGAAATCTTTTGGGAAAAAGAGTGGATTATTCTGGTCGTTCAGTTATTGTTGTAGATCCTACTTTAAAGCTTCATCAATGTGCTTTGCCAAAAGAAATGGCTTACGAATTGTTTAAACCAATGGTAATGAGAAAATTAGAGGAAATGAAAGTGGCCGATAGTCAAAAAAGTGCTAAAGCATTGTACAAAAGGGCTTCGCCAGAGGTTTGGGAAGCATTAGTGGAAGTAACAAAAAACCATCCGGTGCTCTTGAACCGTGCTCCTACCCTTCATCGAGTTTCTATTCAAGCCTTCTATCCTGTTTTGGTTGAACATCGGGCTATTGGAATTCATCCGTTGGTCTGTCCGCCTTTTAATGCTGATTTTGATGGCGATACTATGTCATGTCACGTACCGTTGACACCCGAGGCTATTTTGGAAGCGGCAACTCTTTTGCTTTCCTGTAATAATATTCTTTCGCCTGCTCATGGAAAACCTTTAATGACCCCTACCCAAGATATCGTCGCTGGAATTTATTTTATTACTAAAGAACATCCTAAAGCACCAAAAATTGAACGGGTCTATGATGATTTTGCTGAAATTATAAGCGGTTATGAATTGGGAGAATTTACTGTTCATACCAAAATAAAATTCCGGTATAATGGAATTACCTATAATACTACTGTTGGTCGGGTGATATTAAACGAAATATTGCCTGAAGAACTTCGTTTTGTAAATGAAGTATTAAATAAAGACAAATTAAATGAATTGGTTGATAAATGTTATCGCAAATTAGGAAGTAAAAGAACAGCCCAACTTCTTGATGATTTAAAAGATTTAGGATTTGAAATGGCTACCCGGGCAGGAATTTCTTTGGGTATTGACGATATTATTGTGCCTAAAGAGAAAGAAAGGATTATTAAAGAAGCAGAAGCAGAAGTTAAAGAAGTGTTAGAAAGACACCGAAGGGGTTATATTTCCGATTCAGAACGATACAACATGGTAGTAACAATTTGGAATAATGCTACTCAAGAAATTGAAAATAAATTAATGGAAGAATTAGAAAAATCTCAAGATGGATTTAATCCGCTTTTTTTACTTATTGATTCCGGTGCCCGAGGTTCTAAAGCCCAAGCTGTTCAAATAGGCGGGATGAGAGGTTTAATGGCGAAACCACAAAGAGGTGGAGAGGGCGAAGAGGTAATCGAGACTCCTATAAAAAGTTCTTTCCAAGAAGGTTTATCTGTTTGGGAGTATTTTATTTCTACCCGTGGAGGTCGTAAAGGTTTAACAGATACTGCTTTAAAAACTGCTGAAGCTGGGTATCTTACTCGAAGATTGGTTGATGTAGCCCAAGAGGTAGTAATCACAATGGAGGATTGTGGAACAATTTTAAAGCAAGAAGTTACTGCCTTAAAAGAAGGGGGAGATGTTATTGAACCTTTATCTGAAAGGATTATTGGAAGGATCGCAGCAGAAGATATTATAAATCCAATCACCAAAGAGATAATTGTAAAAGAAGGTGAAGAAATAGACGAAGAAAAAGCCAAAGAGATTGAGGATAGTGGGATTGAAAAAGTTGCTGTCCGTTCGGTTTTGACTTGCCAAGCTCCTAATGGTTTATGTGCGAAATGTTATGGAAGAAATTTAGCAACAGGGAAATTGGTTGATGTGGGTGAAGCAGTTGGGATAATCGCTGCGCAATCTATTGGCGAACCAGGAACTCAATTGACATTAAGGACCTTCCATGTTGGTGGTATGGCTACTCATATGGTGGAACAGAATAAAGCAACTGCCCGATTTGCTGGAAAAATAATTTATCAAGACTTAAAGACTTCTATCAGAAGCGATGGACAAAGGGTAGCTTTAAGTCCTGGAAAGATTGAACTTTCGGAAAATGGTAGAAAAATTACCTACGATGTACCAAAAGGTGCGGTTATTAAAGTAGCCGATAAAGATTTAGTAAAAGAAGGTCAAGAATTGTTTGAATGGGAGCCTTACTCTATTTTAATCATTGCTGAATATGAGGGAGAAGTAAGATACAAAGATATTGAATTAGGAAGAACATTGCAAGAAGACATTGATGAGCGTGTTGGAAGAAAAGAAAAGAGGATAACCGAAGATCGGGAAAAGGAATTGCATCCTCGTTTAGAAATTGTCGCCAATAATGAAGTAGTGAAAGTGTACGAATTACCTAATGACGCTTATTTAGTAGTTGAAGATAAACAGAAAGTTAAACCTGGAGATATTCTAGCCCGGTTAGTGAGGGAGGTAATAAGGGCGAAAGATATCACTGGTGGATTACCTAAGGTTGCTGAATTATTTGAAGCAAAAAGAGTTAAAGATCCGGCGATAATAAGTGAAATTGATGGACGAGTGGAGGTATATCCACCTCAGATGGGAATGAGGATCGTAAAAGTGATAAGTGAAGACGGTAAAACAGAAAGAAGTTATAAAATTCCTTATGGTAAATATCTTTTGGTTAAAACCGGAGACGTGGTAAAAGCTGGAGATAAATTATGTGAAGGTGAAGTGGATCCACACGATGTATTAAAAGTAAAGGGTTGGATGGCAGTACAAGAGTTTTTAACCAATCGTATTCAAGAGGTTTATCGATTACAAAATGTTAAAATTAATGATAAACATATTTCGATAATTGTGCGTCAAATGTTAAAGAAGGTAAAAATTGAAGATGCTGGAGATAGTAGTTTTATGGAAGGACAAATTGTAGATGCTCAAAAAGTAGATATGGAGAATCAACGATTGGTTGGTGAGCATAAGAGGCCTGCTAAGTATACTAGAATTATTTTGGGGATTACTCGAGCCGCTTTATTAACCGATAGTTGGCTTTCGGCTGCTTCTTTTCAGGAAACTACTCGAGTAATTTCTGAAGCAGCAATTGAAGGAAGGGTTGATTATCTGCGGGGATTAAAAGAGAACGTAATTGTGGGTAGGTTAATTCCAGCGGGCACAGGATTTCGAGAATTTAAAAAAATTAAAGCAATTACCAAAATTGAAGAAATTAAGGAGGTGGGGTAAATGCCAACAATTAATCAATTAGTTAGAAAAGGGAGAAAAAAGGTAAAGAAGAAAAGTAAATCCCCGGCTTTGATGGGTTGTCCGCAAAAGAGAGGAGTTTGTATCAGGGTTTATACTACTACTCCTAAGAAGCCTAATTCGGCATTAAGAAAAGTTTGTAAAGTTCGATTGAGTAATGGTCATGAGGTAATTGCTTATATTCCCGGCGAGGGTCATAATTTACAAGAACATTCCATAGTGTTAATTCGTGGTGGAAGAGTGAAAGATCTGCCGGGAGTGAAATATCACGTAATAAGAGGAGTTTATGACTGCGCGGGAGTGGAGGGACGACGGCAAAGTCGTTCTCTCTATGGTGTTAAAAAACCAAAAGAAAGCAAAAAGTGAGGTGAAAAATGGCGCGAAGAAAAAGAGCAGAAGTGAGAGAAATTCCTCCCGATCCAGTATATAATTCGGTTCTTGTCCAGAAGTTTATCAATAATTTAATGTGGGACGGTAAAAAAACGATTGCTCAGAAAATTTTTTACGGTGCATTAGATCTTATCAGGAAAAAAACCGGAGAAGATGGTTACACTGTTTTCTTAAAAGCAATTAATAATGTCAAACCCGTCTTGGAAGTGAGACCGAGAAGAGTAGGAGGTGCTACTTATCAAATTCCAGTAGAAGTTTCGCCACGAAGAAGAGAATCCTTAGCAATTAAGTGGATTATTCGTGCTGCTCGGGAAAGAAGTGAATATCGAATGGTCGAAAGATTGGCAAACGAGTTAATCGATGCTTCTAAAGGTACCGGTCAAGCAATTAAGACCAAAGAAACGACACACAAAATGGCTGAAGCTAACCGAGCTTTTGCTCATTTTCGCTGGTAATTATTGCTAAAACCTTACTCTTAAACTTTTATCTCGACCATCAAAAAGAGAAGATAATCCCTTATATTGATTTAATAAAAGATTTTAGCGACTACCAAGTTCTTGGTGAGAAAGAGTTAAGTTTAAAGAATATAAAAAATTTTGATGCTATTATTCTTTCTGGTTCTCCTAAAATGATTTCGCAAAATGAGTTTAATCAAAGCATTTTAGAAATATTGAGAGAAATAGAAATTCCTATTTTGGGAATTTGTTACGGTCATCAACTTTTGGCAAAAGCCTTTGGTGGCGAAATTGGAAAATATTTAGAATTCATTGAAAGAAATGAAGAAATATTTCTTTTGAATAAAGAGGATATATTTTATAATTTGGAAGATAAAATTGTTGCTAAAAAGTCGCATCAAGAGTATGTAATAAAATCTTCTTTAACAAAAACAGAATTAGAAATCACCGCTTTTTCTAAGAACTGTGAAGTTGAAGCAATAAGACACAGAAAAAGAAAAATCTTCGGGGTCCAATTTCATATTGAACGTTCAGGAGAAGTGGGCTATAGAATAATCAAAAATTTCTATGAAAAGATAGTTAAATATTGA
>Ga0105162_1000770_pt1 | contig 19663 bp, 16 predicted proteins | sample JNZ201metaG_FD_81532 | JGI IMG/M metagenome (GOLD analysis project Ga0105162, IMG submission 81532) | Hot spring microbial communities from Jinze hot spring, China to study Microbial Dark Matter (Phase II) - JNZ 20120812A | ecosystem: Environmental > Aquatic > Thermal springs > Hot (42-90C) >...
ACTGGAGATAGCCTAATTCAACCTACCCATGCAGAGAGGAAGTTTCTTTCCTATGAAGATCTATCTAAGGGATATAGATTAGCATGCCAAGTTAGATTAACTGAAGGAACTTTCGAAGTCTTTATACCATCAGAATCTGTACTTCAGCGGTACAAATCTGCAGATATAGGTTTTGAAAGACCCATTGCGATATTGCCTGCAATTAAAAAGATTTCTGTAGTATTGTCAAGGGCTACACTTAATGACGTTAGAGCTGATTTTGAGCGTGTTGCTGATGCAATTAAAGGCTATGTTGACTTGAGCAATATCGATGTCGATATCGATAGCATCCAAAAGCTTCCTGAAATTATAAGGGCAGGTGATTGGAGTGTAACCGTTACTATCTGGAATAATAAGAAACTTGTTGACATTGAAGCTGGAGACTCTAGTAACAAACTGTATGGTCTGGCCATCGATATCGGTACATCTAAGATAGTTGTTCACCTAGTTGAACTTGCAAGCGGTAATACAGTAGCTATTGAATCTATACCTAATCCTCAAGCTAGCTATGGAGCTGATATAATCTCAAGATTAAGCTATGCTTTGCGGAATGAGGATAGCTTAAGGAAGCTTCAGGAAGTTTTGATAAAGGCGATAAATACTGCTATTGACCATATACTGTTAAGAACTGGTATATCAAAGAATAGTATATATGAGGCCGTAGTAGTTGGAAATACTGTCATGCATCACCTTTTTTTGGGCATACAACCTAGATATCTTGGTTACTCACCCTATACGCCAGCCATAGCAAGATCCCTAGCTATTAGAGCTAAGGATCTTGGGCTATCAATACACAAAAATGGAATAATCTATATGTTACCTGTAATAGCGGGCTATGTTGGATCAGATGCGCTTGCTGATGCTATTGCAATTGATATAGAGAATTGTGAAGAACCTTGCATGCTGATAGATATAGGCACTAATAGCGAGATCCTATTGAATACTGGTAGAGTTATATATGCATGTTCAACACCAGCTGGTCCTGCCTTTGAGGGGGCAACAACTTCATTTGGAACTAGAGCCGTAGCTGGGGCAATTGATCAGATCTTTGTATATTTTGATAGTTCAGTACAGGACTTTAATGTACATTACCACACTATAGGAGGCAAAAAACCCATAGGACTATGTGGCTCTGCAATGATAGATGCCATTGCGCATCTCTATAAGCTGAATATAATTGATAATAGAGGCAGATTTTCAAAAGAGATCAAATCGAAAAGAATAGTAAAAGATGGAAATGTGTATTCATTTATTTTAGTATGGAGTAGTGAAACTAGTATCGGAAAGAACATCTCAGTTAATGCAAGGGATATAAATGAAATTCTGCTAGCAAAAGCTGCTATAGCATCGGGCATTAGGATCCTTACCAGTAATGCAAAATTAGATCTTAATGATATACAAAAGATATATGTTGCAGGTTCCTTTGGAACATATATGAATGTTGAAAATGCTATTACCATAGGTCTACTGCCAAAGGTGGATCCAAGAAGAGTTGAATTTGTTGGAAATACTGCTATAAGTGGTGCCAAGATATGTCTAAAGAATACTGAGATTAGAAAGGAAACTGAGAATCTTGCTAGGAAGATAAAGTACGTAGAGCTATCAGCATATCCATCGTTTAACAGAGTATTTGTGGAGGCCATTCCATTACCACCAATTTCCTCCCCATCGTAAGAAACCATGGTTCTGCCAATATCTCAATGCATCCCAAACAGCATGTATTCCCTATTAATAAATGATTGAATAGTACTTAGAACATTTCTACCGCAAATTTAATGCAGTATCTTGCTATTAAAAGAAAATATGTTTCACATTGTACAATGGAACTGGTCTCACCTCTCTAATAAAATTCGAAAGCCGAATACTTAAATTGGCGGCTATGATGGCCATCATTTACGTAGATGCACATAGTCTACTCGAAGCATGAAAACTTAGCTCAATTAAGTTAAAAATAGCGAAGTCGTATGTACCAAATGCAGAAAAAGAGCGTCGATGTTATTGCTGTCGTATTCGTTACGTTGCTAAACAAAATAGGAATCGATGCTGATTAATGTCTACATATAATTCATTTCACCATGTGTACGAGAATATAGTTTAATGTACTTTGTACTTATAGAACAGATAAGAATGAAAACGGAGAAGAGGTGGAGAATTGCACGTGAATATTTAAAAATATTGAAGCATTTCATGGAAATTCCCAATAGCATTATAATCTAATTATCTATCGCTTCTCTTAATTCTCTTGGATTCGCCGATAATCCAGTATTCACCATCGTCTCTTCTTTCGAGTTTAAATATTGGTACCTCATGTTTTACTCGTTCTAAAATTCGCGAAAGGACGTTTATGGCTTCTTTTCTATTCTTTGCAATCACTGCTATGTACAGAGCTTTCTCGCCTGGTTTAGCGGAACCAATCCTATGCATAATTTCAATGGCACCGATATCCCTGCTATTCGATATTTCCTCATTAGCTATTTTTTCAAGCGTTCTAGATGTATATGGCTCGTAAGCCTCGTAGACAAGTTCATCAACTCTACGACCATCGATATAGCCTTTAACAATACCTATAAATATTGCTATAGCGCCATAACCTTCCTTTCCATAATTACTAATCAGTCTATCAATTCTACTTTCTATATTTATTTCATCATTTTTAAATAGTGATGTATATACATACTTGCTTCCTCCTGATAGAGGTGGTACAATAGCTACCTCATCACCATCCTTAATACTAACATTCTCTACTCCGCTGGCTATAGTGCCATTAATTAAAATTAGTGGTCCAATCTCACTAAAAAGCATTTTTAGCTTAGGATATTTACCTAGAATATCATCTATTAACTCCTTTAAGGATATCTCTGTATGCGATGGATAATCTAGAGTAATTTCACTAGAGTTTACAATATCCCTAAATACTGAAAAGAACCTGATTGTAACCCTCACTATCCTTCAACCTCGTCTATTTCTCTGTTTGCTAATCATTGTTAAAGCTTTTAAGATTTCGCTACCTACTACTTTATTAAAACAATAACAGTGTAATAGAGTTGAGATGTTCGTATACTTAAGTAATACTAAGAAGGTGCTGTAATTGCCTATATCAAAATCAAAGGATATAATAAGGGTGCTTGAAAGCTACATACCAACTATAATACTAGTTATCGTAAGTATTATGATATTCTCACTGCGTAAATCAATAATCAGGGTTCTTTTGGGATTCAATGGTTTTATAGCAACATTCCTGCTATCTTTAATAGGCTGTTTATCTGTGGTTCCAATCCCCTATACGTATATTCTATTCTTGATGGCCACCGCATACGAGCTAAATCCTATTATAGTATCATTAGGGGGTGCTCTCGGTTCAACACTAGGGGAGTCTATAGCATGGCTCCTTGGACGAGCAAGCTCCTCAGTACTTCAAAACACTAAATATTTCCAGAGAATAGAAGTTATACTCAGATTCACAAAATCGCGCAGCTCCATGGCATTACCGCTCTTAGCCTTCGTTTTTGCCCTAACACCTCTTCCAGATAAAATTCTATTTCTACCACTTGGTATGCTAAGGTACAATTTGTTAAAAATTCTACCAGCAACATTTATGGGTAAAATGGTAATGAATATAATGGTTATAGCTATAGGACAAATATGGAGTGTTGTAGGTGAGGAAATCCTAGGTCTAAATGAGTTGGTAATGTTTATAGTAACTACCGCAATACTTATAGCAATGATGTCCGTCATGATGTTCGTCAAATGGGAGAAGATACTTAAAATCGAGAGCCTCTAACAATTCAATTAATTTGCCTTTCACCCTCAATCCAGCTTTCTTTATCTGAACAATCAATTTCTTACCAAATAATTCATTCATCTGCGCCATACGCCTTCGTTTCACCATTCCATTACCGGTAGATGTGAAGCTTGACCCATCGCTAGTTGATACCATTTCATAGATGATTTGAGTACATGATGTTGCACTGTGATAATCATTACGTGCGATTTGTATAGCTACAAAGTGTCAATTTTATTTTGAATTCTTCAAAGGATACTTTGTAGCTATACAAATCGTTCTGATAATCTCAGATTTTCTGAAATATTTAACTTGAAAGATTTACTATATTGAAGTGCTCTCTACATTATTTTTGGAAATTGGTATCGGTTTTCCTTCAATTACTAGAATATGTAATAATTTAGTAATTGGTAATCCTAATATATTAGTTTCATTCTAAGTATGGTGATCATATATGTGTACGTGATCTTTTAGTCTTATAGCTGATTTTCCGTATACCTTTTTAAGTACATCCATTTTGAGAATTTCCATTGGTTTTCCAATATAGTAGGTTCCCTTGCCAAATATCATTATATCATCAGTTATAGGTAGGAACATCTCTGGATCGTGGCATGTGATTATAATTATTTTATCCTTTCTAAGATTAGAGATTATATCAATAATTCCCGTTTTTCCTTCTGGATCTATTGATGAGAGGGGCTCATCTAATAGTATTATGGATTGGTTATTGGCTATCACCCTTGCTATAAATAACCTTTGCCTCTCTCCCCCAGATAACTTCCAAATACTTTTATGCCAAAGACCCTCATCTATCTTCACCATATTAAGTACTTCTTTAATAATTTTTCGTACCTCATTCTTACCAATTTTTAAATTCAATTTCCTTAGATGCATTAACAAGCCGAATTCGATAAACTCCCAGACAGTTATTGGAAAACTTGTAATCGATGCCATCCCTGATAGCTGTGGTATATAGTCAATAAACATGCCTGCCTGCTCAGTATTGCCTGTAATGTCAATTTTATTAACATAAATTCTGCCTGCATAGGGTTTTACTAGCCCCATTAGTGTTTTTAAGAATGTTGTTTTGCCAACGCCATTAGGCCCTATTATTAGGAGTATGTGTGGACTTTTAAGTTCAATATTAATGTTAGATATAAGGGGTTTCTCATAACCTATTGTTAAATCTTTAAGCTCTAGTACGACTATTTCTATACACCATATGTGCATAGCAGATATAAGCTTATAAACTTTAATGTGCACAATCTCATTCCAAGAAGAGGAAATCGCATTTATGTTATGTACACATAGAATTACAATTGTAATTAGCATTATGCTACTTGTTAACACTGTTTTACCATCTTTACTGTCGTCTAATGATCTATACATTGTTGTAACATTTCCGTATCTGTATGAAGATATGAAGAGTATTGCATGTCCAGGAGATGTTGTTATAGATTTAATCAAACCCGGTATAGATCCTCATGAATACCAGCTTACGCCAAATGATGTAAATATACTCAGAAGGGCTAACATCATAATTTCCACCGCCCATACACACTTCGAGCTAAATATTAGGAAACTGGTAGAAGGAGGTGAGCTGAATTCTATATTGATAGAGGTTCCATATATTAATGGTATAAAGGTATTTAAAAATCCGTCTACAGGCACAGAAAACTATCATGGGATATTATTCTACCCAGAAAACTATATTGTTTTTTTGAACAATTTAAAACATATCCTATCCTCCTTAAAACCTCAGTGTAGCAAAGTTTATGAGGAGAATGTCAATAAGCTTATTTTAAGACTTCAAAAAATAATTGAATTAAATTCTAGTTTGAATAAAATTGCTGTCCTAGATTCGCCAGTGATACAGTATATTGCAGAATGGCTTGGTCTAAATGTTTCGCAAATTCTTATGAGTGAAGAGGAGGTTCCTATAGTACCAAAGGATATAGAGAGAGTTGAAAAAATATTGGACAACTATAGTGATAGCATTGTTGTCGTGACTAATGGTTCTAAAGCTTTCCAATATCTAATAAATTTAGCTAGTAAGTATAGAAGAGAAATTTTGTTGCTTCCAAACCCATTATTATCATCATCCATTATTTCCATGCTGGAGAATATTGCTAGCTCCTTAAATACCTCCACCAGAGTTAGAGATGTGCACACTACTACCAATATTTTGCCGCAACTAGATGTGATCACAATAGCAACTATAATACCAACTATGCTGATAGTAGCTTTCTTAGTCATTAAAATATTTAAGATAAAGAGGAGCTAACCATGAATCGTACAATTCTGTTATTAATAATACTGAATTCTATGATTATGATTTATGTTTTCAATTCAGTTCCGTATACATGGGTTCTAACTATACTCTTTTCATCTATTTTATATGGTGCCTTAAGTCCCTTAATCTCTGCTAGAAAAATATATTTTCTAGCTGCCGAAGCTCCACATATTTCTCTCCTATCAATTGCATTAGGGATTATTCTCACAAACATCCTTCCAATACTAAATGAATTCTCTTGGACCATACTTATATCACTAGCGCTAATATATGGTATTGGGCTCGCAATTAAACGTGGGCTTGATCCTGACATTGTAACATCTGCAGCTATAGCTTTCTCAGCCTCATGCAGTGTTATAGCTGTATCCTATGTCCTATCAAGATATAGCGTTCGGTATAATTTATGGAGTATAATGTTGGGGGATCCGTTACTCACCACAATGGAAGATCTCTACATACTTATATCCATCTCAGTAATTGTACTCTATGTCATAATATACATATATAGGGTGAATGTATATCTTGGTATAGACGCAGATTATGTTAAGCTACATGGAGTCAATACACTATTCTATGACCTAGCACTATTTACAGTAATCGGTATAGCTTCCATCATCCTCTTAAAACTGATTGGCTTTGTTTTGGAACACGTACTCCTTTTATTACCATCAATAATGGCAATGAACATTACTGAAAGTTCTAACCAAGTATTTGTTATAAGTATACTGCTTTCCGTATTCATAAGCATGACAGGGCTCGCAATTTCCATCCATCTAAATGTAGCTCCTGCAGGAAGCATTGGACTTATAGCATTTTTATTTTATACTACATCCCACATCTTAAGGGTGAAGAGGAATGGGTAAGAGGAGATTTGGAGTATCGATAGATTCTAAAATTTCGATGGAAATCGACAAAATTGCCAAAAGCCTAAATATGGATAGATCGAAAATCGTTGAAATGGCGTTACAAAACTATATAGCCGAATATGAGCATCTGTCATCAAGACATAACTGCAAGGGAATATTAATCATAAAGAACATCAACAATGTTCCATTTGATAAAATTCTTGAGGATTATAGGAACATTATAGTGAACTATATACACAGCCATGTAGAAAATGAGTGCATCTGCGTAATATTTGTCTCTGGAGATTCTGAACATATTAATAATCTAAATCGGCATCTGACAACATGTGGTTGTCTCATTCACTATCTACCAATGCATAAAAATTATCCTTTGCTATAAAACACACATATACGTTCTATTGATGGATTTTAAGGTATTGGTGCAATTACTTCTCGGTAGGTACGATACCTAACTTATTTTGCAAGTAACGTTGGAAGTAATGTGTCCATAATAGTTGTCTATAAACGTTATACCTGTAACATTTATTAGTCATATAGGATGCAGTACTGTCTAGTAAATGTTATAACAATTGAATAAGTTGTCTAAATGGTGGGATTGAGATGCCTATATCAAAAAGAAGGCTAGTTGAAATGCTAGCTAATCTAGGGAACGAATTTGCAAAGGAAGATATTGTAAAGAAACTTAATTTATCCTCTGCAACAGTACGGAAGTACCTAAAACTTTTAAAGGATGGTGGATTAATTGAAGAGATTGGTAAAAATAGATATAGAATTACATATGAAGCTGCACTCTATTTAGAGGGTATATCGATAGCATCAAAAAATATTGGTGAAGATAAGGCGTATATATTCACTGATAATACCGGCAAACCGATGACATTAAAGATAGATAGCCTAAAAAAACTCTACATAGTGATAAAGTATGATCTTGTACCTAAGGATATTATATATACTCATTTACTCAACGGCTACTTAACTAAATGGTTAATAGAATCCCTGGGAGCTATAAAACTAGCTGAAAAATTGAAGAATTCGAAAGACATCAATGAATTGCTAAGAATTATAGAAGAATACACATTAATTACCGAAAGCTGAATTAAAAATTAATGAAATGCTTTTACTGTACGTCATACAAATAGTACAGTGCGTTCCATATAACTCGTAGATGTACTTTGTAAATTTTTCACAAGACAATGAATCTAGTATATTCGTTGAAAATGAGTTGAGACAAGGCTAGAAAAAATAATTGAATTTTAATTATATCATTGCTCACGTGTTTAGCTGCATTCTGGGTAGTCGTCTGGTACTTTTGCTCTGAAGTATCTTCCAGTCTCAGGATCAGCAAATAGCCCTATCTTGACACCCTTTCTACCTCTTGGTGCTAGGCTCCAGACCTTCTTTGGTACTAGATCCTTCTCAGCTCCACTTGGTGTTTTAACCTTTACTGCTTTTGTACAGGCCATGTTTTCAGCCCGTGTTTCTACTCTCTGTTATCTGGTTAAAAAGCATGGCGTAAGGGCATAATCAAATCTGTTGGTTATGTACAATACTACTTCACATCCCTAGGTATTCGTTGCATTATTCTGATACTAATTAACTATTACATGAAACGTTAGCATTTTTATTTAACTATGCTTAGCCATTCACTAGATTCTTCCATTAGCCAATGGATAAATCTTTCCAACAATTTGCCCCAACTAGATGTAGAAGATTTTTAAGTCTCTCCTAGCTAGCTATAAGCTAAGGAATTCGTTGAATAGGTATATCGTACATATACAATTTAAAAATAAAACGATAGAAATGCGATATAGTATCTCCATCGACTACCTGGCACACGGCTACGGTGGGTGGTAGCATTGCCCCTAGCTATAGTTGTTGGAGGATTCTTTGGTGATGAAGGAAAAGGGAAAATAGCATCATACCTAGCAGTAGCGGATAATCCGGCTATTGCAGTAAGATGTGGTTCGATAAACGCAGGACACACTGTAACGTATATGGGTAGAACTTGGAGGGTTAGAATAATACCGTCTTTCTTCGTCAATACGAGAACAAAGCTCATGATAGCTGCAGGCGCACTTATAAGACTCGATATTCTATTCAAAGAGTTAAGCGAAACAGATACTAGGGGAAGGTTATTTATTGATTTTAATACGGGTGTTATTGAAGAAAAGCATGTTGAAGCTGAAAGAAGCGATGCCTTTCTGGTAGGAGAGGTTGGCTCAACGCTTCAAGGTGTCGGATTTGCGATGGCTGATAGAGTTCTGCGAAGATTAAGGCTTGCTAAAGATTTTGAGATTCTAAAGGATGTTTTGATAGATGTTTCACTTGAAGTAAATAAAGCTTTAGATAGAAATGAATTGGTTTACATAGAGGGTGTTCAAGGTACATTCCTTAGTTTATATCACGGAACGTATCCATATGTGACTAGTAGAGATACAACGGCTTCGGCATTCGCGTCTGAAGTGGGTGTAGGACCTAGAAGAATTGATGATGTTATAGTTGTGTTTAAATCATATGTTACAAGAGTTGGGGGAGGACCGCTTGACAATGAACTGTCATATGAAGAGGCGAAAAAACTCGGATTAATTGAAGTTGCGACAGTTACTGGCAGGATAAGAAGGGTAGCTCCATTTAATATCAATCTAGCTAAGAGAGCCATAATGCTTAACTCAGCTACTCAGATAGCCTTGACAAAATTAGATACACTGTATCCTGATGTTAAGTGTATTAAAGAGTGGAGTAAGCTTCCCCAGCATGTAAGAACATGGCTTGAGAATGTGGAATCCTCGTTAAGAACCCCAATAACAATAATCAGCACAGGAGAAGATGTTGTCTGTACAATTGATAGAAGAACTGAGTTGGGTTTAAAGAGGTGAAATCCTTTGGAAAAGAAGTATGATGTTATTATAATCGGTGGTGGTGTGGCAGGACTCTTTGCCGCCCATGAATTTGCTTCCTATAGTTTTGGTAAGTTAAAGGTAGCTATAGTTGAACAAGGAAGTAGTAATACGTTTAGAAGATGTCCTATGTTTAATTCAAAGAGGCTGGTAAGAGATAAAGAATGTGTTCTATGTAGACCATGTAATATTCTTACAGGTATAGGTGGTGCCATAACATTTAGTAGCGGTACCATGAATCTTAGACCGGACGTGGGTGGCGATCTAAATAAAATAATTGGTAGTTGGGAAGAGGCTGAAAGACTCATAGGATATGTTGATAACATTCTTGTTAAATTCGGTGCTCCTGATAACGTATATAGTTTAGATGTAGAACAAGCTGCTGAATTGGAGAGGCTTGCTGCTAAAGCTGGTGCAAAATTCATTCCTACTCCCCAAAGACACATAGGTTCAGAGAATATGCCTCGAGTCATAGGCAACTTTTCAGAATTTCTAAGACAGAAAGGTATTGATATACATGAGTTTACCGAAGCTGTAGATATTATACCAGGCAAAGATGGTCATATCGTGAAGACAAATAATGGCGATTTTATAGGAAGATATTTAGTATTAGCCCCTGGAAGGGTAGGAGCCGAGTGGTTTGCCGAAATTTCTAAAAAGAGAGGCATAGATGTAGAACCGGGTCCTTTAGATATCGGTGTCCGTGTTGAAGCACCAGCATACATAGCGGAACCAATAACGAAAATGGCTAGAGATCCGAAAATAATAATGTATACTAAGAGCTATGATGATAAGGTAAGAACATTCTGTACAAATCCATATGGATTTGTTGTTGAAGAAAGGTATCCTGACGATTCGGTAGGGGTAAACGGTGAGAGTTTTATAACTTTGCGTTCCAAGAATATTAACTTTGCCTTACTTGTAACTGTAAGACTTACAGATCCATTTGAGGATACCATAGCTTATGGAAAGAGTATATCAAGACTTGCAACGAAGCTTGGTGGCGGAAAACCTATTGTACAAAGATTCGGCGATTTAGAGGCGGGCAGAAGAAGCACATGGAATAGAATAGAGAGAAGTGTCGTAGAACCAACATTAAAGAGCGTTACACCAGGTGACATCGCTATGGCGTATCCTTATAGAGTTGTTGTGAACATTGTAGAAGCATTGAGAAGATTGGACATCGTAATGCCTGGAATAGCCTCAACACAAACCTTGTTATATGCACCAGAGATAAAATTCTATAGCATTAAAGCAAGAGTTAACAGAGAATTAGAAACATCTATTGAAAATATATTTGCAGCCGGAGATGGAGCCGGTTTGTCAAGAGGAATGAACGTTGCAGCTGCCACGGGTATTATAGTAGCTAGAGCTATTCTAAAGAGGGAAGGTATTGAAATAACTGAGTGATATAGATTAATCAGTCTTTTTAACCACTTTAGTACTCCGGGACTGTAATGTGAATATACTTATGTTCATGAAAAGGGTAGTTAGAGATAAATTTAGTAGGAAGAGGATTCGCGAAGTAAATGAAATAATAAATAGAATCGAATATATTTCCCAGCACTACAAAAAAGTGATAGATAATTGTATAAATTATCTTACTGTATTCTCAAATATTGTAAAACCATATGTATGTATGAAATGCAATAAGGTTTTCTTCACATCCGATAACGAGAAGGGGTGCCCCTTTTGCAATTCTCTCTATATTGCAAATATAGATATAGCAAATTTTAAGGCATATATTCATAGTTATTGTGACTCCTTATATGGCAGGAACCTTGTCTATACGGATGTTTTTAAAGATGTTGCTAAAAATTTATGTTTAGACAAAGTTTGCTACTTTTTAGAATCTTCACTAACACTAGAAATTTTTACCGAGAAAGGCATTCTGAGAATTTCATCTAGAAACGAAAAATTAATTGAAGTTGAATTACCATGGGTTGACACATCAATGCTCGCATATATCGATGAAATTACAGCTATAGTATTTCAACACAGAGAAAAGTTACTGAAAAATGGAACAAGATATATTGTATATAAAGCATCCTATAGCAATATAAGTATCAGTTATGCACTACTAATTAGAGAAAGATTTATGGATACGCAATTTTTTAAACATTTTATAGATAAACTTGGATTGAATAAATATATCCTTAACAGAGGTATACTAACTAAAATTTTTGACATGGAATATGGCGAATACATAGATCCTCAGAAAATGGCTATTAGTACTAGAACCGCATTATAGTATTGATATATAGGAACATTGTCACGAAGATAATTAAGCGAAACCGATTTCAAATTAAAAATTGAGTATATTTAGAGATGATGTCTCTAACTTAGGCGAAGTGCTTTGCCATCTCTTCATTGCCAGGGATTTTTAGTATTGCGTCAATGGTTTCTTCTACCTGCTTTGTCGTTTTAGTCCTTGGATCTACTATAAGCCAATTAAATAGCGTATCTCTACCACCCTTTAGGAATGCTTCTAAGGCCCATTCCATTCTCATTAATCTAGGAATTATCACATACTTATACACTTTACTATGTAATGGTACTAGCGGTTTTCTATGTACACCCTTTCCATCCACTCTAGCAGGAATCTCCACGGCTACATTATCTGGTATTCCTGAGATTGCTCCATTATTTAGTATGTTAATTTGTATTGGAACAGGTATTGGAGGCGTTCCTGGATACGGTAAAGATATGTAGTAGTATTCCTTCGGATTATCATTAACTATAGCATCTATTATTTCTACAAGTTGTTCTCCACTTGGCTTTGGAGGAAATGATTGAAGTAGTGGCGTAGATGTATCATATACTGCTTTTGTGAGTTCTTCTAAGTGCCTCTTAAGTGCAGCTAAATACATTGCCCATCCAATTTCTGAATCCGGTCCTCCATACGGACCATACCAGTACTGTTTTGTTTTTAGATCCCAGTGGTACTTCCATGTACCACCCCTAACGCTATCGCCAATCGGTAATAACCCATAGATCTTGTACATATCTATAGCAGCCGGAGATAGATCCACATCAAATGGACTTATAACATACTCTTTCCATATTCTCCAGTATTCCTCAGCGTCCTTTTCAATCCATTCATCGATATATTTGTATGCATCTTCACCTCTATACTTAAACTTTGTTAACCATATTACATGATTGAACCCGGACATCTCTACTTCAATGTCCTTTGGATCAAGCAGTGAGAGAATAGTAGTATAGCATTCGGCATCGTGAGCACCACATTTACTTACAATTCTTTTACCGAGTTTCTCTTCAGATAGTCTCATACCGAGGATTTCGACCGCCTTTAAAAACCCCATGTGTCCATGACATAGTCCTATGTGTTTTACCTTTGTAACTCTATTTATTAATGTAGCTAGCTCAAATACTGGATTTGCAACGTTTATGAACCACGCATCTGGAGCTAGCTCCTCGATATCTCTAGCAATATCTAGGGTAAGCTTAAATTGGTAATAGCCCCAAATGGTATGGTAATCCGATACCATGTTCCATTCAACACTATTTATCCCTCTATAGTATCCATGTTTTTCTGAAACCTCTCTTAACACCTCATAGTAGCCATGACCGCCAGCCATAGCTGAATTTATAACAAAGTCCGCTTCCTTTATAGCCTCTCTTCTATCCTTAGTTGCATAGATTTTTGTAGAAAGTTTAAGTTCTTCAACATACCTCTTAGCAAATGTTGTAATCAGATGAAGCCTCCAATCACTTATATCCATAAGCCATATCTCTAGATCCCTGCTCCTTAGATTTTTATTTATGAGTAGATCTATTACAACCCTACTAGACCAAATAGCACTACCAGCACCGATGAACGCTATCTTTAACTTATCCATCCCCTTGCACCCGCTACTTAATGTGTAGGATTGGTTTAAATAGTTTCCGCTAATTAAGGAGGTGCAATTTTAATCAAAATTCTTCAGCATGTAGATTAGCTTACACTAAAAATAGTATTTCAAAAATCTCTTTTAATCTACTTTTCAATTAGATGGACTAGTAGTTATTTTGTTCAGTTTTTAAATAGGGAAGAAATTAACAATAACGACTAAATTAACTATATACGTCTTCGCAAGCGCCAATGCATACCCTATTCTATTACTATATGAAAGATCCTCAATGGAGCTCTTAATATTTATATAATGTATTAATGGCCTAAACTCTATAAAGATCGGCTAAGTTTGCCTATTCAATGGACTTAATTTAGCTTATTAACACCATTTCTAGAAGGTATTTAATTTTGAGTGAAGCAAATGTTTGTTAAAATCATTGCTTCAATAGGTCCTTCAAGTGGTAATGAGAAGACTATAAATGATATGATTAGGATGGGCGTAAATGGATTTAGGATTAACTTCTCACATGGTTCTCCAGAGGAATGGAAGAGGTATATTGAATACATTAGAGGTGGTGAGAGTAGATATGGAAGGTTTGTAGCTTTGATAGGAGACCTGCAAGGACCATCACTAAGAATAGGTATTATCAAGACGCCAATTAATGTAAAAAAGAATGACATTGTCAGAATATTTCTGGGAAAAGAAAGTGACGGCGGGACACAGCTTGCTATACCTATGCCTATACCCAGATTTTTTGAATACGTAGACGTAGGCGACATCCTTGTAATGGATGATGGTAGAACAAAGCTTCGAGTAGTCGATAAAGGTAACGATTACGTAGAGGCTCTAGCTCTTACAAATTCTACTATAACATCTAGAAAGACCATTACTATCCAGGGTAAGGATATAGATCTACCTCCCATTAGCGAAAATGATATGTCCAATATCAAGTTTGCACTAGAAAACGATTTCGATTACATAGGTTTGAGCTACGTTAGAACTGTTGAAGATATAGCATTATTAAGGGATATACTAAAGAGAGCTGGGAACAGCGATATAAATATAATTACTAAAGTAGAGACTCGAGGTGCTATAAATAACCTCGATGCCTTGATCCGTGAAAGCGATGCTATTCTTGTAGCACGGGGAGATTTAGGAATGAATTTTGGTCTAGAAGAAATACACATACTGCAAAAGCTTATTGTAGATAGATGCCTAGAATATAGAAAACCCGTCATAGTTGCTACGCAATTACTTGAGTCCATGACTGAGAATCCTATTCCGACAAGAGCTGAGGTAGTTGATGTTAGTATCGCTGTTGAAGCTGGTATAGATGCGTTAATGCTTACCGGAGAAACCTCTGTTGGTAAGAATCCGCTGGATGCGGTCCTATGGCTCAAAAAAATAATCGAATTTGTTGAAAGAAATGCACTACCGAGGAACTTCGATACGATTATAGCAAAAGCTAGAAGAAATCTGGATATGATACAACTAAAATTTGCAAAGGGAGTACTGGAACTCGCTGAAGATATTAATGGAAAATTAATTGTATTTAGTATGCATGGAAATACAGCAAAACGAATTTCCTCACTTAGACCTACAATACCCATTTACGTAGGTTCACAAAATGTAAAAATACTTAGAAAGCTCTCAATACTATGGGGAATCCATCCATCATATATAGAGTCTCAAAGCTATGAAGAGGGTTTGAAGGAAGCCTTGGCAAAAGCTATAGAACAGGGTTTTGTAAACTATGGCGATTATGTTGTATTAACATACGGTCTAAGGGAACCTAGACAGAGGGTTGAAATACAGCGTATAGCGGTCTAGGCTTTTACAACTGATATAATCTCTTTTTCACTCAACTTTATAACTTTAAAGTAATCGCTACTTATACTTCTCAAATCCTCATTTTCACCCATGATCATTACTGTTACAAGCTTTGTCTTAGTATGCTGTAGAGCTTTTTTAACTAAACTTCTAGCAATTCTATCCTCACCATCCGTTATTAATATGATCTCACTCAGTTCCCTAGTTCTTAGCTTCGCAATATCATTGCAAGCTGTTATTAAGGCCTTGGAGATGTCGGTCCCACCACCATTTTTAACCATAGCAATGTACTCTACTAACTTCATAGCCTCAGAAGGTCTGGCACTAGGACTAATCTTAAATAGTTCATATGGTTCTGAATCAAAAAACCGTATGTAGAAGAATCTATGTTCAGCTCTGCTCTTCATAAACAATGCTAGTGCAGTAGCCTTAGCCCACAGAATTTTATTACCATCCATGCTACCAGATTTATCAACTAGTAGATATATAGGTCCTATATTCATGTGTATTATTTTCTCGAAAAGTAGAAGATTACCATCAGCAAGTTTTATATAGAAATATAGTTGTGGATATGCAAACTCTGTATACACTATCCTCTCAATATCTGATCCCTGAGTATACCCCTCAACTTCTCCTCTTTGGTATACAATTTTCTTTTTCCTTGTCACGGCAGTAACATCAGGAACTTTAGCTAACAACATCAATATATTTTTGATATCGGTATTTTTAACAAGCCTAATAACGCTCGCCACATCATCTTCAAGATTAAGAACGTGACCTACACCGGCCTTATACCCATAGACAAAATGTTCTACATCTTTTATAGTTTCTGCGCTGTCTAATGTTTTTCTAATAGCTTTTTTAACCAAACTCTCTATATCCTTGCCTTCACTTCCATCACTTTCCTTAGCATCTCTATCCTGCTCCTTGCTACCACTTCTATTCCTTCCACTACTCTGTGAAATAATTCTTTCACTTTTACCCTCAAGATCTTCTATAACATTTATTAAAAATAGAGTTCCTAATGCAACAGAAGCAAAGCTATCTGCTACTGTATAAAGCCTTAGCTTTCTTGCATCTTTATCAGTCAATATTGTTTTGATTATCTTATAGTGTTTCTCGGTACCAATAGAAATTTGAGATAAGTCGTTTAAGCTTGGAAAAGGAAGATATAGCGAGTAATAAACATCAATTGCGAGATCTAGTGGAATATCTCCACGATTTTTTAACCTCCTTAAGTTGTCAATGATCTTCTGACCTTTATAACGTGTAAATGGATCTTGGTAGTCTATGTGTTTTAAAACTCCTGGCATCTCTATCTTCCTTCCATTTTCCTTTTGATCTTTTCTAGTACTTCATTAATGTTTTCTATAACCTCTGCTCCTTTTTTATGTACTTTTTCATCATTCGTTTCTCTGACCATTGATAGTACTCTATCTCTTGTGGATTCGAGATCCCTATATATTTCAAGCAATCTATATTCTATGAATCTTGAATTTATATTTGGAAAGGAAACAATGTAATTGTTGACCTCCTTTATGCTAACAGCTATTTCTTCGAGTTCCCTCAGATATCTATAAGAAGTTTTCAGCTCTTCAGAGAGAATTATGTTAACTCTCTCAAAATCATCTATATCGTGGGGTACTATAAATTTTAGTGCCATTAAATCCTCTTCATTGGCTGTTAATCTATTGTTAAGTATAGCGTGTGCTGCTATGACCTTTAATGCTTTTCCCTTTCTTCTATCCGTAATATGGAGGTTTTTGGACTCAAGTATTGAGAATATTTTTAGAAGTTTGCTTTCAACAGCATCGAAATCGACCATATATATTAGTTGATTTATATTTTCTAAGGTAGTTCTATCTAATGTTATCTCAGATTGTGGGTAGCCATACTTTTCAATACTCCACGAATGCTTTAATAGATCCTTCCACATATCCTCCGATAATGGCCTGACATAATGTCTTAACAAAAATCTGTCATAGAGCGCCTCGAGTTCAGGATCTTGAGGTACTTCATTGCTTGCACCAAAAAGGCTCCAGAGCATTACCTTAATCTCTGTGTACCCATCGTAGAACAAACGTTCATTCATAATCGTTAGTAATGTATTCAAAATAGCTGAATTGGCCTTGAATATTTCATCTAAGAATACTATCTCCGCTTCTGGCAACTTATGGGCCGTAATCCTTACGTATTTTCCCTCTTTCAAAGCATTTATATCTAGAGGACCAAATAGTTCAGCCGGTTCTGTATATTTCGTCAATAGATAGGTAAAGCACTTCATATTAAGTAGCTGCGCAGCTCTTCTAATCAAAGCACTTTTTGCTGTACCTGGTTCACCAATGAGTATGGCATGCTCCTTTGTAAGTAGCGCTAATAATACAACCTTAGATTCTTCTTCTCTACCAACAAACGGTTTAGAAAGTTCACTAAGCGCTTGCGGAATTAATTTTAAGTAGTTTACATGATCCTCCATAATGCTCATCATATTATCCAACTTTTAGTATATTCTAGTAGTACTTAAAGAGTATATATGCTAACAGTTCTAAATTAAAATTGATATTTCTATAACATTCGCTACTATTTTTAAACTCTGTACCTATAGGAAGTGGGATTATATTTTCATTACATTTAATTAGATCTGTACCCTCTCGTATACCAAGTTTCTTACCTATATCTCTATCCACGTAGGATGTGTTTATTATCCTATTAAATAGATTTATGAAGTACATGCATTTGGGTCTCTCTAAGCGTTCTCTTAATTTATTAAACATCTTATGAACTCTGTATATATTTAACAGTAACTCAGATGGGAGAACTCTCTGCAGAATACTCTGAACATCAACATTGATATTATATACATTAATAAACTCATTGTTTCTAATACTAGCCATATAATTATTGATCAACAAATATATACTTTTAATTGTATGCCATACCACCTCTGTACTAATATTGTAGACGAAATCTCTATTACTGTGATAGACCCCCTCCTCCAGAGTCTTTTTAAATGTATTAAAAGTTACTGAAGGTATTCCAATAGATGAAAATGAAAAAGAATCAAAAATTATATCATCGTACTCAAGTAAAATATCTTTAGAATACGATGTAATCATGTTTCTTACAATGGTACTGGGTGTTGAAGCTACTAATGGTTCTTTATATACAACATCTATGTTAATGGCCAGTGCTGTATTATCCACTAGCTCATTTACATGTCTATTAATATGGTACCTTGAACCTACAAGCCAGTAGAATGATGTTATATTCTCTGGAAATCCCTCCTCAGCCGTAAACGAGGCTAGTACTATACCATTATCTATATTGATATCCTTAAGTATTTCTGAAAGTGCTATAATGATAGAAATACCCATGATATTATCACTACCACCACTCAACCAGTGATCATGGTGAGCAGTTATATAGATATATTTATCATACCTTTTGTGCAGCTTTGCAATAAAATTATATCCATATGATTTAAATCTCATCGACTTAGCATAGATCCTACTTCCAACTAATTTATCAATCATACCTATACCTCTTCCTACATGCACCACGGGTATGTTTAGCTGTCTAGCCTCTCTATACAGAGCTACAACATTATCCAATACCACAATTCGCCTAAGACTTTCCCCTCTATCTCTAATGACTATTAATCGAGGACTATACTGACTAAGAATATACGCTACCGTAGCTATATCATCAGGATCTCTTGGTATATCGATTAGTATTATCTTATCAGAAATATCAATCTTTGTTATTCCTTTATTCTCTAGCTTATCTAAATCCATACTAATGATCTTATCGTAACCCACCTCTTCATCTATTACTCCTTGGTAGGGAGGGTGTATAGCACATGGATAGCTACCATTTATAGTCTCCACAACACATACTTCTTCACGCCATGAAGTAACAGGAACGTGTTCTATCCAGAGTTCGTCTACATGATCCTCTAGATTCTTTTTAATAATTTCTATAACCTGTTTTTCTTTATTTGTTCCCGCGATTACCTCTCCAATACTTTCAATTCCGCTTGCTATGCTCAGAATATAATTGATGATTCTACCATCGATCAAAAGATTCCACCATTTTTATTC
>Ga0105162_1000771_pt1 | contig 19621 bp, 17 predicted proteins | sample JNZ201metaG_FD_81532 | JGI IMG/M metagenome (GOLD analysis project Ga0105162, IMG submission 81532) | Hot spring microbial communities from Jinze hot spring, China to study Microbial Dark Matter (Phase II) - JNZ 20120812A | ecosystem: Environmental > Aquatic > Thermal springs > Hot (42-90C) >...
GCATCAACAAGCGAAGTTTATGGTGATCCGCTTGTACACCCACAAAGTGAGGAATATTGGGGTAATGTTAATCCAATTGGAATACGGGGTGTGTATGATGAGGCAAAGAGATTTGCAGAAGCTATGACAATGGCATATCACAGATACCATGGACTTGACACAAGGATCGCGAGAATTTTCAATACCTATGGTCCAAGAATGAGAATTGACGATGGAAGAGCTATCCCTGCATTTATGACCCAAGCACTTAAAGGTGAGGATATAACCGTTTTTGGTGATGGAAGCCAAACAAGAAGCATCTGCTATATTGATGATCTTGTTGATGGGATTTTTAAACTCTTGATGTCTGATTATGTTTATCCGATAAATCTTGGAAATCCAGATGAGGTGACAATTCTTGAACTTGCTAAAGAGATAAAAGAACTTGCTGGAAGCAAAAGTAAAATTGTTTTTAAACCACTCCCACCGGATGATCCAAAGGTAAGAAGACCTGATATAACAAGAGCAAAAGAGATCCTCGGCTGGGAACCAAAAATACCTAGAAAGGAAGGATTGAAAAGGACGCTTGAATACTTTAAACAAAAACTCGGGATATGGTGAAAGATTTTGGAGAGGATAAGGTTATTCATTTGATGAAAGGTAAGAGAAGATATATAACTATCTTACCTTATGAGGAATTCAAAAGGATGAAAGATAATGTGAAAAGTTTTGAAAAAATTATTGATAAACAGATTAAAAAGAGGGGTGAATTTGATTTGAGGTTTACTGAAAATTTGCTCGTTGAAATTCTTGATTTATTTAAAGGTAACCTTGAAGAAGTTTATAAATTCATTGAAAAACTTGAAGAGTTGAAGCTTAAGCCAATCCCTGTTGAAAGTAAAAAAATAGGTTCAAGCATATACGAAATTCTTCTCAATAATGTAGTTTTAACTTACCGAGTGAATAAGCAGAAAAAACTTCTTACAGTGTTGAAGGTTGAAAGGGGAACTTAAAATTTACCATTTGCTAATGGTAGCAAAGAAATTTAGCCTTGGAGAGCCGTAACAATAAACTTCTTTTCGTGCCGTGGGAATTGTATAGATACGGCGATTTTCGGTGAAGTGATCCCTTTAGAGGTCCTTAGGACCTTTTTGAAAAAGTAAAATTAAATCCACTCCCAAAGGGATCGCTTCGCTGAAAATTGCAGATATAGACAAACTTAAACGAATTTCCTCGGTGAAGCGATCTTCCAAGGGAGTCCTTAGAACCTTTGCGAAAAAGATTTCTCAACCTACCAGGAAGTCATCCCCTCACCTTTTCTCTAATGGATGTTATGTAAACTTGACCTAAAAAGACTTTGTTAGTTCTTCCCTTTTCACTAATTTTATGTTAAAAAAATTATTATAGTAAGCGAGTTTTCTGAAGAGTTGATTTTAGCGATATTAAGCCTTAAGAAATTTTGAAATTTGTTTCCTTCTTTTTAAATTTTTATTGGAACTTTCAAGGATGTATTAACTGTTAATTAAATTTGGATTTCGTCATCGTTCTTTGAAATTTGGGGGTGGCGTGGTTTCGACGGGAGCCACGGGCACTTAAAACTGCACGCCGTGCTTTTGCCGTGTGCACGTTAAATAAACGGCGAAAAATAAGTGCCAACTATTCATATGCCTTGGCTGCCTAAAAATCAATGGCAGCCCGTCCTTTATAACTTGTGCCTGTCCAGGTTATAAAGGGCGTGGAAAAAGACAGGCTCACGCTATCTCTCTTCTCGGAGGAGATGGCGTGAACAAAAATTCCGAGATAGTCCCGCTATCTTAGGTGCCTGTCCCTAAAGGCGGGACGAACTTTCAAAGACAGGCTAAGCGTGTAGATGTTTTAAGTGTCTGGCTTCCGGACCCGGGTTCGACTCCCGGCACCTCCACTCTCAAACTTCAATCCCAATTATCTTACTTTTCAAGTATCAACTTTAAAATTTGAACTATCTTATTTTTTAACTCCTTCCTGTGTACAATAAGATCAATAAAACCATGCTCAAGTAGAAATTCAGATCTTTGAAATCCTTCCGGCAAATCTTTACCTGTTGCCTGTTTTATTACCCTTGGTCCTGCAAAGCCAATTAAAGCGCCAGGTTCAGCTATATTTATATCCCCAAGCATGGCGTAACTTGCCGTTACTCCGCCCGTTGTTGGATCTGTCAAAACAGATATATACGGTATCTTTGCAGAGGATAATTTTGTAAGCATTGCTGATGTTTTTGCCATTTGCATTAGTGAAAGAGCGCTTTCCATCATTCTTGCACCACCACTGGATGAAACTATTATAAGTGGGTTCCTCAGTTTATATGCTCTCTCAATTGCCCTTGCAACCTTCTCTCCCACCACAGAACCCATACTTCCACCTATGAATCTAAAGTCCATTATGCCAATTACAACCGGTATTCCATTCATCTTACCTGTTCCTGTGATAATTGCCTCGTTTAAACCTGTCTTTTTCATTGCTTCTTTTAGTCGTTCTTTATATGGTTTCGTATCAACAAACGATAATACATCTACAGAGCGTAATTTTTTGTCAAACTCTTTAAATGTCCCTTTATCAATCAAAATATTAATATAGTCATAGCTTGTGATTCTGAAATGATAATTGCACTTATGACATGTCCATAAATTCAGTTCAAGCTGTGACTTGTGTATTATCTCCCCACACTGTTCACACTTTGTCCATAATCCTTCTGGTAATTCTTTTTTCTCACCCGAAATGTTCCCTGTTAATCTCTTGAACCAGGACATTATTTTTCTTACTTTGTTTTTATTAGAAACTCTTTAACATAGATTGGTTCTATAGTTTCTATATCCGAAAACTCGCCTCTTTGATATTTTTGCTCTGCAATTGTGGCGACATAGAAAGCATCGGTGCAGTTAATCTCATCTTCAAGAAAGATCATTGTATCTTGACTATAAAATTTCTCCCTTAAAATTTCAACACCATCTCCGATAAATACTGTTAAGCCACTTATTTTTTTCTTAATCTCATCAATTCCACCAGAAAGATAGTTACTTACCCTTACAAGTTGATCACTTTCGTATTTATAAAAGCTAAAGTAAAAGTCGCTTTGTTTAGCGTTTAAAACCGCACAAACGAAAATTTCATTATGTATATAATTTTTAAGAATATTGCAAAATTGTTTTGCCCTTAAAGCAAGTGCATCAAGTGTTGGAACTGCTATCAAAGGTTTTCCCAAAACATAGCATAATCCTTTCGCCACACTTAAGCTTATCCTGAGTCCAGTGAACGATCCAGGACCAATTGATACCGCTATTGCTTTTATATCTTTTAATGTAATATTTATATTTTCCAGCGTTTGATTAATAATTAAAATTAGTTTTTCTGCGTGTAGCTGTTTGGTGTTTAATATATTTTTTGATTTTTGTTTTTCATTTTCAATAACGGATACGGAACAGATATCAGTTGATGTATCAATTGCCAAAATCATAACTTAATAATTTCCACCTCCCTTTCATTTTCATACCTTCCAAAATTAAGATATATCTCATATCTCTTTTGGGGTAAAATATCCTTTACTTTCTCCGCCCACTCTATCAACGATATTGCATCGTTATATATAAACTCATGAAATCCTATTTCAATAAGCTCATCAAGCGAATTAATTCTATAAAGATCAAAATGATAAATAACCAGATCCCCCTCATATTTGTTCATTATAATAAAACTTGGGCTGTTAACTGTCTCCTTAACATTAAGTCCAAGGCATACACCCTGAACAAATTTTGTTTTTCCAGAGCCAAGTTCACCGTAAAGTGCAACAACATCCCCAGCCTTTAACATCTTTGCAAAATCTTTTCCAAGTTGTATTGTTTCAACCTCACTTTTAGTAATAAACTTGCCAATCATTTAAAGTTTTGGAGTGAGTTTTACAAGTGGGATTATCATTTCCTCAAGCGAAATACCACCATGTTGGAAAGTATCTTTATAAAGATTTAAATAATGGTGATAATCAGTCGGATATACAAAATAATAATCTTCCTTTGCAATTATGTAATTTATAGCAACACCTCGTTTTGGAAGTTTATATTCCTCTGGTTTTTGGATAAGGATCGCCTCTTTCTCATCACATCGTAAATTTCTTCCATACTTATACCTCAAATTCGTTGCTGCTTCTCTATCAGCGAAAACTTTAGAACCACGCAAAACTCTAATACTACCGTGATCAGTTGTAACAAATACAACAACATTTTTCATCTTTGAAAGCGTTTTTAACATTCTATAGAAAGATGAATAAACAAACCAAGTTCGTGTAACTCCACGATATGCTGATTCATCAAATGATAACTCTTTTATAACAGTTGAATCACTTCTACTATGAGCAAGCATATCAACAAAATTAACAACTATAGCAGTCAACTGCCCTTGAGCATAACTTGTTATATTTTGTTCAACCCCAAGTCCAAAATCAGGATCAATTATTTTAAAGTATCTTACCCTTGACTTCAACTTTATTTTTTTTCTTTGAAGTAAATCTTCAAGAAATTCCCTCTCATACTTGTTTCTACTTCTTTCTTCATCTTCATTACCTTCCCAAAGCTCGGGAAATCTTTTTTCTATCTCAATTGGGAAAAGCCCACTGAAAATGGCGTTCCTTGAATATGGTGTTGCTGTCGGTAGAATTGAATAATAATATTGTCTCTCTACAATGAAATAATCGTGCAACTCCCTCTCCATCATAATCCACTGGTCAAGGCGCATACAATCAACAACAAAAAACACAACATTTTTCCCATCCTCTATCTCTGGAATCAAATATCTCTCAACTACATCAACTGATAACGTAGGTCGGTTTTCAGATTCAATCCATTCAGGATAATTTTTTTCAATATATTTCCCAAACTCAATATTACAACGTCTCTTTTGTTCAAAAAGCGATTCTCTTAAACCAAGTTCTGGATGTTCATCAAGTTCTATATCCCATTTCGTTAAGCGAAGATAAATTTCAATCCAATCCTGATAATCAAGTTCTGTCATCAAAGCATTTTCAATCGCACGAAATCCCTGCAAGTATTCTATCGTTAACTTCTCACTTGTTATTTTCTTTGCCTCAATAAATTTTTTACATACCATTAATATCTGGCTTGGATTAACTGGTTTGGTAAGGTAATCACTTATTTTATACCCAATCGCATCTTCCATTAAGCTTTCTTCCTCATTTTTCGTAACCATAACAACAGGTATCCCAGGAAACAATTCTTTAATTTCAGAAAGGGTTTGCAATCCCCCCTTTCCAGGCATTATTTCATCAAGCAATATCAGATCAATATCTTTCCCCTTCTCCCTTAAAAACTCAATCGCATCATCTCCATTTGTAGCAATGGAAACATCATATCCCTTTTGTTCAAGAAACAATATATGTGATCTCAAAAGTTCTATTTCATCGTCTATCCAAAGTATATGTCCTTTTCTTTCTTTCATTTTTTTACGCGGTTTTCTTTTTCAAATAAAAATTAAAAATCAAAAGCAAAATAAACAAACAGTGTCAAAATATATCAAGAACCTTATTTAAATACATTCCAACTTTTCCCTTAGCCATTTCTATCATGCTTGAAATGATCTCCGTTTTTCTCAACAAATAATAAAACGCTACGAGAAACCAAACAAGAGATATTAAAATGCGTAGATAAAATCTTAAATAAACATCAAAAATAAAAAATTTTAAGGCGAAACTAAAAAAAATTGGAAACGATAAAAAAGAGAATTTAGCAAATGAAATGATTAGCGATAAAAAGCCTTTCGTGGAAAATATCAAACCTTTATAGTTTCCATAACCTAAAATAAAAAGAATGAATGTTCTGGCAAAAAAGTTTAAAAAGGTTATATATGAAATTCCGAGCAATCCAAGTCCAGTATTATAAGCCAAATAATTCAAAAAAAGTATAAATGGAATAAATGCCAAATTAACAATAAGAAGTTTTACTTGCTGATTTATAGTAATCAAAAATGTTCCAAGTATCGCACCAAGTGAAAGGAAGTAGTAAGCAATTGAAAGTTTATCAATATATCTTAAACTTTCTGTATACTTTGGCAGTAAGAAATGAATGAATGGTTCAGCAACTGCGATGGTAAGTATTGAAATTAATGGGGTTATGAAAGCAAGAGCAAGCATAGATTCATCAAGAAAAATTTTTATACTTTCTTTGGATTTCGTCTTTCCAAATTCTTCAATCATTCTCTGACCAACAAACTGTCCAAGAGTTACAGAGACGAAATAAGGTATCATGCCAAATCCGACCGCAACTGAATAATATCCCATTTTTGACTTTTCAAAAAGATTTGCAACGGAAAATTTATCTACGCTCATAAGAAATCCGTAAGTAAAGCCAACAAGCAAAATTTGAAAACCAACATTGAGAATTTCCTTTAAAAGATGAAAATTTACCTTCGGTTTGATTTCTTTCCATATATTTTTCATAGAGAAAATAAAGGCAATTAAAAACGCAAGCGTCATCCCCCAAAAAATTCCAACGATTTTAAATTTAAACATCAAAAGAAGCGAAAGCGTTAAGTCAAGAACTGCTTGCACAAGTTGATATATATATGCCTGTTTAAACTTATGCCTTATCCGATAATATGTTAAAGCAAACATAAAATTTTGATTTAGTAAAACAGCAATAGCAGATAAAATGACTGCAGTTTTATTTTCTGTGACTGTCTCAAACGGAGAAAGAAAAGAATAAATTATAACGATGAGTAAAAATATAGATGTTATAAAATTTAATCCCCAAAGCCCTGATCTAAGTAATTCCCTTGCCCTTTTTTCATCACCACTCCCAATTTCATATGGGACAATGCGAGAAAGCCCATCAATTACCCCAAGGTTAGCGTAATTCCCATAGGAAAAAAATAGAAAAATAGAGCTGTAAACTCCAAAATCATAAGGACCGAGAAGTTTTGCAAAAATAAAGTTACGAAAGAACAAAATAAATTGAACTAAATACTGCGATACAATCGCAACGGAAAAATCACTTAATACTTTTCTCCTTGACCATTTCATCATAATATTGATTCATAGATTTTCTCAATCTTTTTTGACACATCTTCTGCGTTATAATTTTGAACAACAAACTCCCTTGCCTTCTTGCCCATCTCGCTTGCTAACTTTTCATCTATTAAAATTTTCTTCATTGCTTTATAAAGTTCAAGAAAGTCAAACGGTTGAACAAGTATAGCTTTATCCTCAACTACTTCAGGTATGGATCCACTCATAGTTGTTATCACTGGTTTCCCACACGCCATGCTCTCAATTAGAACCATCCCAAATTGTTCCTGCCACCTTTGAGTAGGAACACTTGGAAGAACAAAAACATCAGCAAGATTGTGGTATTTGGGCATTTCATCATAATCAACTGAGCCAGCAAATATAACATTTTTCTCAATGTTTAAGAACTTTGAAAAATCATAAAGCAACTTTCCCAGTTCGCCTGTTCCAACAAGTACAAGTTTAACTTTAGCAGGGTCAATGTCTTTATCCCCGAGCAATAGCTTAAATGCGTTCAAAAGAACAATAACTCCCTTATGCCAATGTAATCGTCCGGAAAAAAGAATGATTTTATCGTTCTTCCCTATTCCCAATTTTTTAACTAAAACTTTAGGCTTTTCCATAGGTTTGAACTTGTTTATATCTACTCCTGGTTTTATTACCCAAACCTTTTCCCCTGGAAAACCTTCAAGAATAAGAGATAATTTAGCCCTTTCTGATTTTGCAATGATGGCATCAACAGCTTTCTTTAAAATTTCAAACCTTTTGCTTTCTACAAACTTATAACCTCGTGAAGCATAAGCAAATGGTATGTTCTGCCATTGAGTTATAACTAATCTACTATTATACTTTAATCTTGCCTTCGCTGCTTGATATGTATAATAATATTCAATATCAGCAGAATGGATGATGTCAAAATTCTTTAAAACTTTTTCAAGCCCGAACATTTTCTGCCAGAATAATTCGTAATAAAAAACTCGCTGGTAAATTTTTCTAAGCTTCAAAATTTTAGGTATTAAAACTTCAAAATCATATACAGAAGGCAAGCGTATTACTTCAAGTTCATCATAAACTGAAAACTTATTATTCAACGAGCATATCCCTGTCAATTTAAACTTATCTTTCAATGGGTAATAGTACTGTAATTCAAATTTTGATAGTCCATTTCCCCTGACTAAAGCAACTTTTCTCATCATTTACCTTTAAGAATTTGAGTTAAGTATTTAAGCTGTTCTTCAAGCTTAAATTTTTTTGAGCGCTCAATTCCAGATAAACTCATTTTTAGTTTCAGTTCATTATCTTTCAAAACCCTTATTATAGCCAAAGCCATCTCATTTATGTCAGTAGGATTTACCAAAACCCCAGCGTCACCTACAACTTCAGGAAGGGATGAGGTATTTGAAACGATAACAGGGCAACCGCAAGCCATTGCCTCTAAAGGTGGCAAGCCAAATCCCTCATAAAGTGAGGGATAAACACAAACATCAACCTCACGAAATAATTTAACTAAATCAGTATCACTCACATATCCAAGATATTTTATATTTTTATTTTCAGCTGTTAATTTACTTAACCTTTCCCCTAACTCTTTAACCTTCCAACCAATCTTGCCACAAATAATAAGTTCAACATCTGGAATCTCTTTATTAACGATTTCAAAAGCTTTTAGCAATCTATCCACTCCCTTTCTTGGTTCAATTGTTCCAACATAAAGAATTTTTTTACCACTAAAATTAACCCTTGCTTCCATTGGTTCTATAAATGAACCCAAATATACAATTCTTATTTTGGTTTCCTCTATTCCCCACGATTTGATCAGATCTTTTTTTGTAAATTCAGAGTGAACAACATATAAACTTAGAAATTTTTTAAAAAAAATCCCAAAAATTTTAAATGAAAGAGATATTATAAAAGGGAAAAAATTGGGATTGTGCCATGCAATTATATCGGGGACAAATTGAATTATTTTTGTCCTCTTCCCTAAGATGGGATAAAATTTATAAATCAAAATTGCCCAAGGTCTAATGTTCGCAATGACTAAAACAGGATTTTTATAAACAGTTTTTAAAAATTTTCTGACATAAAGTGGAGCTTTTAATAATGATGGTGGGAATGTGTGTATTGTAACTTTATCGCTTTTTATAATGTATTCATTAAAATAAGCTTTGCTCTCTGGTGCGACTATATCAATGTGCTCATCTTCAGAATCTTGAATTAAAACTTTAATTAACTCCTCATTTACTCGTTCAATCCCGGTCTTAAATTTAACAAATGAACCAATAAATGTTAATCTCATAGATTTATAGAAACCAAATCACTTGTTAATTCAGTTTTTAGAGTTGCTAAACTCGTAAGCCAATTTGAAACATCATCAGGTGGATAGGTTAAATACATTTCCTTGCCAAAAAAATAGTTTAACTTTATTCTCTTTCCGTTTAAATCCACATCTCAATTTGAAATTAAGTTTTTATAAAAATTAACAACACCTTCAGCAAGATTTTCTATATTGAAATTTGACTGAACGAAATTTCTAATGTCAATAACATTTTGACTTTTTAGCTTTTTGAGAGCAAATATAATTTGCTCAATGAACTCATCATGTGTATTTGCAATTAAAATAGCTTCACAGTTTGGTATTCCTTCCGCTCCAATTGCAGTCGTAACAACAATTTTCCCCATTGCTATCGCTTCAATGATTTTAACTCTTATACCACCTCCAGATAAAATTGGGACTATCATTATTCCCTTTGATTTCATAAATTCCCTTGCATCTTCAACTTCGCCAACAAGTTCAACATTTGGAAATTCTTTAACCCTCGTTGAAAACCTCCACAAATGCGGATTTCTCCCAGCGATGTAAAATTTCAAATCTGGAAATCTTTTATGAACATTCAACCAAACATTTTTTAGAAACCACTCAAGCCCCTGTTGATTTGGAAACCAATCAAGCGCCCCTATAAAGAAAAGAGAATTTAAATCAATATTTTCAAAATCTGGTTTGTAATTTTCAACCTCAATACCTGCTGGTGCAACATGTATTGGGATTTTGCATCCATTTTCCCTGAAGATATTTGCATCTCTTTCAGTGATCGCAACTATACCATCAAATTGATTTAAAACTTTAAACTCGTATTTTCTTAATCTCTTTGATTGAATTAGTAACCAATGTTTTTTAAAAAATGATCTCTCCCACTCGGCATATCTTTCAATAATTTCATGTTCCACATTATGGGAACGCAAAATAACCTTTGCTGTTGAATTTTCTCTAATTACCTTTAAATACGGTGCTAAATATAAACCCTCAATCTGAATAATATCAAACTTGTTATTTCGCAAAATTTGAATAAGTAAATTTTTGAACTTTTCAGAAGACCCGTATCGCCAAATGTGATATGTAACATCCTGAAATAAATTTACGAAAAAATATAAAGGTTTTATCTTCGTATCAACATCAACCGCATAGAACTTTATCATCTTCCTTAACTCGTCTGGAATTTTCTCAACATTAAATTTTCTTTTATATGTGTTCATTGCAAGGATTGTAACATCACATCCAAGTCGGGCAAATTCTTTCGCATAATTTAAAGTTACAATGCTTCCACCATCTTTAGGTGGATACGGCATCTTATGTGCGAGAATGAGAATTTTCAAATCTGCTTATTCGCAATTTTTTTACATAAGGTATTAGTGAGATCAAAAGTCCAACGAGAACAGATGCACTTAAAGCTAAGCTGATTTTACTGCCGAGTTCAAACTTATCATCTTGATATATAAAAACGATTTCATGTTCGCCTTCGGGAACAACAACTGCCCGAAAAACATAATTAGATTTGTAAATTGGGGTTTCTTTTCCATCAATATAACATTTCCATTTTGGATACCAGGTTTCACTTAAAAACAAAAGATTATTCCCAGTGGCTTTTGCCTTCAAGGTTATCTTCTGAATCTGATATTCTACTACTTCAACATACGTATTTTCAGCTGGAGGATCTATTTTTAGATTAAGCGTATCTTCAAGGAAAAGAAGATCTTTGGGGTTAAATTCCCCATTTTTCATTTTAAGAAGAATGTTTAAAGGTTTCTCAACTTGATAACGATTTACAAAAAATGCTCTTGGGAGATAGTTCGGGTTGAATATAACTTTTTTTGTACCATTGAAAACAAGATTTCCATAAATTGAATCATACCTATCGCTTATCACATATTTAACATTTAAAATGTTAAGAAGAAATGGATTAGTTATCCCTGCTACATCAATCAAATCTTGATAGATTCTCATTTTTGCACCGTGATAGCCAAATACATTTTGAAGACGATATAAAGCAAGATGATTTGACATAACTGGTTGACCGCCTGAAAGTTCAAGCACTCTGTAAAGTGTTGTGTCATGTTTTATATATTCAACATAATCAGGTGGATTGTAAATTGATATAAGATCTTCCTTATTTGAATAATGAAGCACCATACCGTCAACTCGCCATAAATCAAAAAATACAATCAACGCGATACCAAAATTGAACGAGTTTAAATTTATTTTACGAAGCGAAAGCAAGTAAATCAAAGCGCTAAGAATAGTAGAAAGTCCAAGGAAAACTCTCAAATCACTTAAAAAATTATCAAATATAAATTGATAAACATATGGTAAAATTCTGTTAAATAATTCCTGATTTACAAAACCAAAATTATTCTGGATGACAATGGAAAGCGCTCTATCGGTGGCAAAAAGCGAACGATATATATCAGAGATGAAATTTTTAAATATGATGGAAAATACAAACAAAGCAAGGGAAAAAATTGTCAGATTTCTAAAAAGAATTTTCGTTTTTTCAGGAAATCCATTTTTGTAAAAATTAAGAATGGAATTTAAACCGTAACCAGCAAGGAGAGGAACGGAAAACATTACAAGCGATAAAATCATGCTTGGAACTCTGAAACGATTAAAAAAAGGAACATAATAAAAGAACAGATCATAAATTAGCGGAAACTCTTTGCCAAAGGAGATCAAAAGTGAAAGTAAACTTAAAAAAGTTAGAAATTTAACAAAAGTTTCTTTTCTAAAGTTAAATATAACTCCAATTACAGCGAGAAAAACTACAATACCACCAAGATAATTTGCTGCATCTGTAAAAGGCATCGGACCAAAATAAGTATTCAAACGAACCGTTTCCCCACCTGTTAAAACACCGCTGTAGTTTCTCCACCCAAATCCATAGGTAGATGGAATTATAAAGGTCAAAACTTCCCCAGGGCTAAATGACCACTGTGTTGCATAATCATAATCAAGCCCGGATTTTTGAGTTTCGGATGATCGCCCTTGGATTTTTTCAATTATAGGCGGTTGACCACGAATTGAGTATTTATTGTATTCAAAGACAGGTAAATACTTGTCAAGAAAAATTCCAATTGATATAATTGTTGCAAAAACAAAAAGAATAGCAGAGCGAATTAAACCAATTAGATTTTCCTTTTTAAAAATTTTAATAGCCAAATATGTTAAATAATATAGCCCGACCGAAAGGTAGATGTAAAACATCATTTGAATATGCGATGCGGAGAAAATAAGCCACAAACTAATGATTAGGGCTATTAGGTGTATTAATTTGAGTTTTTTTTGTGTTTTTTCAATTAGCAATAACAAATATGGGAAAATTGCCATAGTAATTATCTTCGTTTGATGCCCAACGGTAATCCACACGATAAAAAAAGTAGAAAAAACCATAGAAAACGCAACGACAAAAGAAATAAATTTGCTCATTCCCAATTGTCTTGAAAGCAGATAAGTCCCAATTGCCATTATAATTAGATAAAAGACCATATAAAATACGATATCAAATACTTCCCTGCTCGGAAAAAGGCTTGCAATTGTATTAATTATAAAATCTTTTATAACACCAATTAGATCAAACGGTCTTTCTGGTCCGACATTTAAACTTGCGTAACCAGGCATACCTGAAAATATATACGGGTTCCATAAAAGTGGAACCTTTTGAGTTTTTGCATCTTCTGAGAGCGCAGACCAACTTTTAAATGCAACTATATCGCCCGAAATAAAGATTTTTTCATTTACTAAGGCTTCATTAAAAAAAACAAGCAAAGCGAGAACTATAAGAAGAATGTAAATGATGGAGTGATATTTAGGGTTGATTAATTCATTTGGTGTGATTGTTTTCTTTTCATGATATTTACTTGCTTTTTTCTTTTCAGCCATTAATTTACATTTTTTGTTTTGATTTTTTAAAAATTAAAAAAGTTGAATCAAATTTCAAAAGTCCATAACAAAATAAAAAGGCGGGAGCAAAAGCCCCCGCCGTCAAGACAAAACATCTAAAAATGAATGACATTATTTAATTAAAACCATCTTTTTCATATCGTTGAACTCTGGAGTCATAAGTTTATAAATATATACACCGCTTGGCAAGTTACTCGCATCAAAATTAACCTTGTGAATTCCAGCTGAATATCTTGCGTTAGAAATCAGTGTTTTAACCTCAATACCTGCTGAATTATAAATCTTTAGAGTTACATTTGTTTCCTTTGGAAGATGGAACTCAATTGTGGTTGTTGGGTTAAATGGGTTTGGATAATTTTGCAAGAGCATAAAATTAGATGGGATTAGACTAATACCGTCTTTCACAGAGACAGCCATTGAAAGCTTAGCCATTTGATCAGAAGTCAATGGCGCAACATATTGGCTCAATTCTTGCCTTAGATCAGTTTCAGATTTTAAAAATACCCACTTAGTTGGATCTGTTGCAGAGTCAACTCGGCCAGTATAATCAACGAAATCAAACTTTAAAGATGTTTGCCAATCTGGCGGAACTGGTATAACTCCCTTTGTATTTATTAATTTCTTTTGAGCATCATCCCACTTGACAACATAAATTTGTCCAGTTTGATTATAAGTTTGAACATTTGCATTATTGTGGCACTCAGAGCATCTTCTTGTTGAATCCTTAGGCATAATGATATGAGCTCTATATGGAGCAATTGTCACGAAAGATTTACCCTGGTAGGTTAACGACATTAAAGTTCCAGAGTAAACCTTTCCCTCTGGCATTCTACGGACAAGAAGCAAGAAATCACGAATGATGCCATAAGGTCTTTTGATTTTTGCTTGAAGTTCGCTTTCAAAGTGACAATTATAGCATGAAATTACAGTCTTTGCGTGACAAGCAGTGCAATGCACTTTTTGAGAGTGAATACTATGGGCGGTGTTGGTTGCAAGGGGTGAATGGCAAGTTTCACATCTTACTTCTGTTGCTCCAGGATCAAGCCATGAAGCATAAGATGTGCCATCTCCATGCATTTCTTTCTTTGTATGGCATGTCATACATGTGAAACCTTTAGCATAGTGGACGTCTACCCCTGCATAAAGAGTCTTTTCATTCTTTTGTCTGCTGTGGCATTTTAAGCAAATATCATCCGGAACCTTTGTTCCCTGACTAAAATTATGACAATCAGAACAATCCGGGGTATAAGTAGCTGGATCAATTGGTGTTCCATCTGCTTTTGTACCAGGATGACATTTTAAGCAATTTACGTTTTCAACTGGAATATTAGTGATGTTTTCAAAGCCACCATTACTTTGCTTATACCAGGTACGTTTTCCCTCTCTTGTTTTGTGAAGGCTTGTTCCAAAATTACTTGGGTCTTGCGCAAAAAGTAAAGATGACAAAAAGGCTGTCAAAATAAGACCAAAGCTAAAGAGATAAATTTTCCTCATGGCTTGTTGACCTCTTTTAAGTTTTAGGTTTACTGTTAATAAATTTTGTTTAAAGAATGAACTGACTATTAACAGGTGCTTGTTTAGCTTAAAATAACTTTTGCTTTCTTTTTATATAAAATTGCATTTGCCACTAAGTCAACAAGCCCTTTAACTTCAACACCGAGATTGTAATAATTATTCAAATCACCAAGTTGTAATTTACAATTTTCACATGCAGCAGCAACGATTTTTGCTCCTGTTTTTCTTATCTGCTCAGCTTTAGGCTTTCCTGCTTTCATTCTTTTTTCATAATATTCAGGCAGTGCAACAAGTCCTCCACCGCCACCGCAGCAATAATTTTCTATCCCATTTGGGTTCATTTCACGAAAATCTTTAACAACAGCTTCTAAAATAACTCTCGGCTCTTTAAATATACCTCCAGTTCTCGCAAGATTACAAGAGTCATGATAAGTAACGGGCTCAGGATTAGCTTCGGGGTCAAGATTTAATTTTCCTTTTTGGATATACTCAGCAACAAGTTCAACTATGCTTCTTATCCTAAATGGGAATGTTTCCCCAAACCAATTTGGTGCATCCCACACGAGAGCAGCGCATGCATGACCACATTCAGCGATCACGACCTCTTGAACTTTCAATTTTTTAGCTTCATCAATTATTCTTTTAGCAATCTTTCTTGCTCTTTCAACATCTCCAAGGAAAACCCCATAATTTGCAGCTTCGTAAATGCTTAAAGTCCAATCCTCCCCAACCTCGTTAAAAATCACCGCAGGCGGAATAATTGTATGTGCACCCGCAAGCCCAACATATAAAACTCTGGCGCCCTCCTTCTCAACTGGAATCGTTGCATGGGGATTTCCTGTTAATTCCTTGAGTTCTTTTTCAAGTTCAGAAATTTGCTGGATGAACATCTCTTTAAAGATTTCCGGGTTTTCCCCTTTAGCAATAGCTGAATCAGCAAGCATAACTAAAATTTCAGGCGCCTTCCCAGCTGCGGTTGCCATTGCTCTTATAGTACGCATAACTAAAGGTGTATCTACGCCAAGGGGACAATTAAATGTGCATCTTCTACACAAGGTGCATTCGGAAAAAGCCATTTCAACAAGTTTATCAAATTTTCCTTCATCAAGTTCTTCGGCGTTTACAATTGATGGAAAGTGTTTCCCTAAAAAGTTATATTTTCTTCTATAAATTTTTCTCAACTGCTCTGCCCTATAAGCTGGGACATGTTCAAGTTTAGGTTCAGATACATAATAATGACAGCTTTCAGCACAAATACCACACCTTGCACAAACTTCAAGTGCGGTTTTTAGTGGCTGATTTAACTGTTTTTCTAAAACTTCAAAAACTTTATTAACAACACCATTATTCGCCATAAAGCACCTCCGTATATTTGTGAACAATTCCACGACGACCAAGATGAATCCCAAAGAAAAATCGTGAGAAAAAGAAATAAAGACAATGTTTTATCTTCCCAACGGGCGCATAAAAAAACGTAAGACCAGAAGTAAAATACATTAAAGACGAAAATTTTAAATTCACAAGCGAAAGAGCTACAAAAGTGAGAAACAAACTAACAAGTAAAACTGATATAAAATCATCAAGCGTGCTTATTTTACGAAGATTTTTTTCAAAAATCCGCATAAAAATTCCACTAAATCCCATAATTGCACCAAGCCCAACTATTATCGCAAATAACTTTACAAACGATGAATTTATGTTAACCCTCACAAGATTTAAAATCAAAACTGCTATCCCAATAAATATACCTATATGAAAAATAACACCTCTTAAATATGCAATCCAATGTTTCCTCGTGCTTTCCTTTACCCACGGCATCATTCCAATAGTAAAAGAATAAATCACTCCAATCTTATAAGAACCTTTTGGTCTTGCGAAATCGGCAGGAAATCTAAGCTGTTTTGTTTTATAGTAATGGTATATCAGCCCACCACCAAAGAAAATAAGCGATGTAACGGCTACAAGCTTTGAAAAATCAAACCAGCTCATAAATTGACCTCCCGAGTTATTTTACTTTCTTAATCATGAATCTGTATTCCTTTCCTTGCTGTTCAATTGAAATCAATTCTTGTCCACTTGCCTTCGCCCATGCTGGAACATCAGCCATCACACCAGGGTCTGTTGCAACTCCCTCTATAATTGCCCCAACAGGTAAATCTTTTATTGCTTGTGATAGTTTTACTATTGGCAATGGACATAACATCCCTTTAAGGTCGAGGAAAAGATCAGCTTTCAATTGCTCTGCCATTTTTACTTCCTTATTTGTTTTTAAATAAACAATGTAATTTTTGAATTTCTCGCTTCTTCAAGAAATGCTGCAACTCCAACAGGTTGGGAAACCTGAGGTATCAGTTTATCTTGCGTTAATTCCATAACTTCCATACTCATCTGGCATGGAACGAGTTTAACCCCAAGTTCAATAGCCATATCACGAAGTTGATTTAACATAGCAACATTTTTAGCCTTCATCATCTTCTTAAACATCCATCTCCCTATCCCACCGAAATTCATTTTACTTGGTCCAACCCCATTTATATCTTTAAGCATAAAACCAAGCAATTTACCAAAAAAGCTTTTTCCAGTTTTTTCAGATTTTTTAATTGCTTGAAGTCCCCAAAATGTAAAGAACATTGTAACTTCCATTCCTGTGGCTGCTGCTCCAGTTGCAATAATGAATGCAGCCATCAACTTATCCATATCACCGCTGAAAACCACCATTGAAAGCTTGTTTTGTTCCATTTTTACAGAAAAATTTTATTTTTAAATTGAGACATTCTCTATATATCTTTTTAAAAGTTCTTTTAATTCATCGCAACTCTTAATGGAATTGTACACTGGACATTCCCTGCACTCATTTGTCGCGCAATCACCCTTTAGCTGTTCTTTGTGGAGCCAACACGGCTTTTCATAATCAACATACGCAGGGCAACTTAATTTAATTTCATCCTCACAACCCTTGATCTCCCAGCAAGGAATTAAGGCTAATAATCTTCTTATTCCAGCTATGCTTATCTTTTTCTCGTTTATTGTTTTCTTTATACACTCAATTCTTTCCATATCCCGCATGCTAAACAACCTATGTCCGCTTTCTTTCTTATATGGTATTATCAAGCCTTCTCTTTCATATAATCTTATTGTATGCTCTGAAATACCAAGTTTGCGTGCAACAATACCAATTGGAAACACAGGTTCATTTTCATCTACTGCTTTCATGAAAAATCTGTGCTTTTAATTCTAGAAAATCTAAACCTATAAATATAGATTTCAAACAATATGCCAGAACAAAATTTATTGAAAAATAATCAAAATGGGTTCATCTTACGGGATTAAAATGTGGAATTAATTGACATGGGGTTAAGAAGGGGTGGCAAATATAGACAAAAAAAGCCTGGGTTGGGAACCCAGGCTTTGTTTCTAAAATCAGTAATTTATTTAATTAGCAACATCTTATTTTTTAGAACTTTACTTCCAGCTTTCAAAATGTAGAAGTATGTTCCTGACGCGTAATTGCTGCCGTCAAATTGGACAACATAATGCCCAGCTCTCATATATTGATTAACAAGTGTTGCAACCTTTTGACCAATGATGTTGTAAACCACGAGTTCAACTTGGGTATCTTCAGGTAAGCCAAACTTTATCGTTGTAATTGGATTAAATGGATTTGGATAATTCTGGCTCAAATAATAATCAGTTGGAATTCCATTATCAACAACTTCAACAGATGTTGGTTTTGAAAGATTCAATCGGTAAACAGCTGACTTGACGGATGGTGATTTTTTATCTGTAACCTCAACTCTCCAATATAAAACTAAAGTTGTATCACCAGTTGGGAATAATGGGAACAAATCAGCACCTCTTACATATTTTACAGTATCAGTCAAGGTATCAACCATTACAGTACTTGTTGATGTAAAGTTTTTATCTTTCGCAATCTTGAAGATATAAATTAATGTATCTTCGGGAATGTTTCCATCTTTTGCTTTATTCCATACGAACCTTACAGTATCTGTTGAAAGGATATGGACAAATGCGCTATCTTCAGGCGAAACAAGCGTTGCTGCACTCGGTGGTAAATTTACACTTATAAAGTCAGATGCATAATATCTTGGTGATAGTTGATATCCACCTGTATAAACTGTCGATCCAGCAGTATATTGTGTCGCAATCCCGATGATACTTACAGGATACTGGGGTTCAGGCTGACCATCAATATCAGTATCACGATCAATTCTCACTGTTAATGTCTCTGTTTTAGCATAAGATGTGAAGATCATATTAGCATCTGATCCACTAGCTGGCCATGCTGGTGAAGTTGGAGATTTCCAAAGTGAATCAAGCCGAACAAGCTGTCCTTCATAGGCTTCAAAATTAGCAAGGAACTCAGCGACGGTTAGCTTCTTTGGAGCTGGCAAAGGATGATTTTTCCAAAGAACCTTTATTGATGTTGTATCAGCTGTTAAAGGAATTATCTCGGTTAAACCTCTAAAGATCTCAATTTGACCTATGACCATAATATAATCACCAAGATCAAAATTCAGTACAACATTTGCCTTATAAACATTTAACCCAGCAGTTTCATCTTGGATATAGTATGATGTATGAGACGGCAATGTGAAATTTGGAGAGGTGACAACACCATAAACCAAGAGCGTATCACCCGATGCTTTATAATCAGGGATATAATCTCCATTTTCGTCTTTTCTTGCCTCAGCAAGCGTTACTAATTTAGCAGCTTTTCCTTGAGCTGTAACGACAAGTGGTTCTGGAGCCTTTGTGGTAAATGAGTTAGGTCCAGATGGCGGGGAATACATCCTTAACCATTCGGCTGATGGATTAGCATAATAGATATTGCC